>CENJ01148872.1_pt1 | contig 47874 bp, 43 predicted proteins | sample 356161 | NCBI WGS metagenome assembly CENJ01 (sample SAMEA2619531, study PRJEB7988) | marine metagenome | biome: marine biome (ENVO:00000447); feature: surface water layer (ENVO:00002042); material: "saline water (ENVO:00002010), including plankton (ENVO:xxxxxxxx)" | depth 5 m
ATGCTTGCATAGCGGCCGATCTGTTCGGACTTTTCTTTCAGGCGATAGGCAAGGCTCGTCCACCAGTGAATGTCGCTTCGGCCATCAAGGTCGTAACCGACCCATGAAGCGAGTGTTGGTGCGACAGGACGAAGGCTGCGCCACTGACTAGGATACGAGGTGCGGGCAGTCTGCAGAACCGCTTTCAGGTAACTGCTGACAGACGCTTGCGCATTGGCAATCGCATTCTGGGCTTCTTCATGCTCTTGCTGGAGCGTGATGCCTTGAGTGTCGTCCGTTTGCGCCGGGGCCTCATGCTCCGTTGCGTCTGACACAGCGAGCTCCGCAAGACGCTGACGCTCGCTTAGCGGGTTTGCGAAGGTCGGGTGGGCAGTGAAGACAATGCCGCCAACGGGTGTTTCAACGCAGTCTTTGAAAGCGTCGAGCCCTTCAGCGGCTTTCAGTGAAAGCTTCTCGTTGATCATCTCCCATGGAGATTCCGGAAGGTGCAGCTCGTGCTGCATGGCGATAAAGGCCGCGCGTTCACGGAACAATTCGTCGGTAATATCTTGCACGGGCGCGCTAAGCGCATCGGCGCTCAATTCGCCTTTAGAAAGGGCGAAAAAGTAATCTTGAGCCAGTCTGAAAACAGAATTGGTCTGCGGGTCGCGTTCGATATCGCGCGCATAGAATTTCAGACGCTCATAGATCTCATCTTTTTTCAGGGGAAGGTCAGCGTTTTCCATGATGATGAGCCTTGAGATTTGTGTTGTCGATGTCAGCCCGGTCGGAGCGATTTGACGAGATCTGATGCTTCCTGAGCCAGTTCTGTAATCCGGGCCCAGTTTCCGGCCTGAATATCTGCTGGTGTTGCAAGCCAGGACCCACCTGCTGCTGCAACGTTTGGCAGTTTCAGATAGGATGGCAGTTTCTCAATCGAGACGCCGCCCGTTGGCATGAAGCTTATGTTGGGCAGCGGCGCAGACAATGCTTTGAGCGTAGAAGCGCCGCCATAAGGCTCAGCTGGGAAGAATTTCACCACATCAAACCCGTGATCGTAGAGAGACAGGGCTTCTGTAGGGGTAGCTATACCCGGGACGACGAGGCCGGGGAAAGCTGCAAGTTCGGATAGCAGAAATGCAGGAGTGGCTGGCGTCACCAGAAACTGGGCGCCGTATTTGAGCGCTGAGCCGACATCTGATTCGCATGTGATCGTGCCTGCGCCGACGAGAACATCGAGGCCGGAATTGGAAATCTCTTTGATAGCGTCCAGCGCACAGGCCGTTCTGAGAGTGACTTCGAGCACTCGCAAGCCGCCATCTGCCAGAGCTTTTGCGACAGGAACGGCGTCTTCAGTGCGTTCGATTGTCAGGACCGGAACGACGCCTGCAGCGCGAAGCTGGCGCTTTTGTGCATTCACATCAGCCATTTGAATTTATCTCTCAAACAGAATTATCGGGGAGTGGGCGGAAGACCATTCTCTGCTGCCCAGTTAATGAGGAGGCCGGGCCAGTCTCCCAATGGTGTGTTCTCAATGCCGCGCATGCCGAAGCCATGACCGCCATGTTCGAAAATATGGAGGACGGCGGGCACATCCGCGTCGCGATACGCGTTCATCAGCGCCATGGAGTTCTCCATGAAGACAGAGGTGTCATCCAGCGCGTGGAGCAGGAAAACTGGCGGGCTGTCAGGATTTACATTGCGGGTCAGGTCGTAGGTCCGAATCTGGTCTTCAGTCGGGTTGTCGCCAAGCAGGTTATTCTGGGAGCCTATATGTGTGTGTTCAGACCCCATCAGAACGACCGGGTAGACCAGAGCCGTAATGTCAGGCTTGGCAGAGAGTTGGTCCAGAGCATCCACGGGGTCATAGACGGTGTCTTCGAAACGCTGGTTCAGCGAGCCTGCGAGGTGGCCGCCCGCAGAAAAGCCTATGGCCAGAACATTCGTTTCTGAACCACGGGTGTTGGCATTATGGCTGCGCAGGACACGCATCGCACGCTGGGCATCCTGAAGCGGCGTGTCTGCGCCAGACGGCCAGCCCTGAAATGGCAGCCGATAGGTCATGACATAAACGTCATAGCCGAACTGGTTGAAATAACGCGCGCCTTCCCAGCCTTCTTTTTCGACGACAACGCGCTGATAGCCGCCGCCCGGAATGAGTAGGATGGTATTGCCGGAGAAGTTTTCCGACCTGAAATAGGACAAGGTCGGCCCAGTGACGTCCAACGCTGCGCGGTCCGGCAGGCCGAATGAGTTCTGGCGTTCCACCATATGTTCAGTCAGGTCGACAGCGTCGCGGCCTGGCGCCTGCTCTGGCCAGATACTGAGGGTTTCGTCAGGCTGGCGTGCAATGTCGACGACAAAGCGGTCAAAGTCGATCCGTTCCGACGTCTCGGCAAACGACACATCAGGTGTTGTGCAGGCAGCCAGTGATATGGCTGCCGTTCCAAGCATCATGGATCGACGAGTGAGCGCCGTCTTCATCATTAGAACAGCCCCGGAAGCGTGAGCGAGATGGCAGGCACAAAGGTGATGACCAGAAGTGCCGCAATCAGGGCGCAGTAGAACGGCCAGATCGTCTTAACAGCCGACTCTACCGGTATCTTGCCGACCGCTGCGCCTACGAACAGGACAGATCCAACAGGCGGTGTGACCAGACCAATGCCGAGGTTCAGCATCATGATGATGCCGAAATGGACAGGATCCACGCCAACTTCCATCACGACAGGCAGTAGAATTGGTGTCGTAATAACGATGAGCGGCGACATGTCCATAAACGTACCGAGGCAGAGCAGGATCACGTTAATGATCAGCAATACGAGGATTGGATTGCTCGTAACGTTGGTAATCAGTTCCGCCAGCTTTGTAGGCGCTTCCAGAATGGCGAGCGCATAGCCGAAGGCGGTCGCCGCGCCGATGATCATCAGAACCATCGCCGTGATCTTCACAGACTGGATTGCAGCTTTTGAGAAGCGGTCCCAGCCAAGCGTGCGATAGACGAAAGCGCCGATAATGATGGTGTAGATAACGGCAATGGCAGAGGATTCTGTCGCCGTGAAAATGCCTGAAAGAATACCGCCCATAATAATGATGGCCGTCATCAGGCCCGGAATGGCAAAGACGAGCGCTTTCATGAATTCGGCCCAGCCCGGGAACTTGCCCGCAGCATAGCCACGTTTCACAGCGACAATCCATGACACAACCATTAGCAGGATGGCCGTCAGTACGCCCGGCACGATACCGGCAAGGAACAGGTCACCAATCGAGACACCGATGCCGGATGCCGCCGAGTAGATGATCATGTTGTGGGATGGCGGGATGAGCAGGCCGACGATCGCCGCTGTCACAGTAACATTTACTGAATAATCAGCGTCATAGCCCTTTTCCTTCATGAGCGGCATCATGGTCGCGCCCATGGCAGATGCCGATGCAATCGCAGAGCCTGATACCGCGCCAAATAGAGTGGAAGCACCGACATTCACCGCGCCAAGACCACCGCGTGCACGGCCAAACGCCGCTTCAGCGATATGGACGAGCCGTTCTGCTATGCCCGAGCGATACATGAGATCGCCTGCGAAAATGAAGAACGGAATCGCCATCAGTGTGAAGACGCTCACGCCCGCGGCCATACGCTGGAATACGACAACCAATGGGATATCCATCGCGAGGAAACAGGCGATTGAAGCGGTCAGCAGAGAGAACGCGACCGGCACGCCCAGCGCCAGACAGATTACGAGTACAGAGAGTAGAATAATCAACTCCATCGGGGATCCTCCTCATCCTCGACGTTTTCACCTTCTGCCTCTTCCAGCATGCGTTCGAGCGAGAACAGCGCGATCAGAACACCGCTGATTGGCAGGGCGAGATATGCAAGGCCGCGAGGCAGGCCGAGCGATGGAATAATATGTTCCCAGGTACGGATAACGAGTTCTCCGCCCCAGATGGTCATGGCGATACCGCAACCTGCGACGATCAGATCCTGCACCATGCGCATGCCGCGTTTGGCCTTTGGGCCAACGGCTTCTTCAAGCGCGACGATACGGATATGGAAGCCTTCGCGAACACCAGCAGCGGCAGCGAGCAGCACATACCAGATCATCAGCGTAAGAGCGGCTTGCTCGGACCAGGATGGGCTGGAGTTCAGCACGTAACGGCCGAAGACCTGCCAGCCGACGATCACAGTCATCAGAACGAGACCAAATGCGGCGATCCGTAAAAGCAGCTCAGCCGCGAAATGGGTGACGTTAGCCAGATTGTGCTTCATCACGCGCCTCCCAGCTCAGAGCCTATGCTCTGGATCTGATTGACGAGCTCTTCCTGCTCTGGCGTCACGATGAAGTTCTCCCAGACAGGCTCCATAAGTCCCTGGAAGTCAGACAGATTGTCGACTTCATTGGCTTGAATGCCCGCCTCCATGAGGCGCTCGCGCGCACCCGCAACACGGGCATCCCAAAGCTCACGCATGAACGGAACAGATGATTTGGCAGCGTTGACGACCAACTCCTGATCCGCTTCCGACAGTTTGCGCCAGCGGCTGAGCGACATGACCAGAATTTCCGGTGCCATTACGTGGCGCGTCAGGCTGTAATACGGCGCTGCTTCAAAGTGGCGGCCGGACTCATAAGATGGCCAGTTGTTCTCGGCGCCATCGATCACGCCTTGAACGAGCGACTGATACACCTCGCCAAGTGGCATAGGCGTCGCGTCAGCGCCGAGCGCGCGGATCATCGCAACATAAAGGTCGGAGTTCTGAACACGGATTTTCATGCCGCGCATATCGTCCGGCGTGCGGATAGCCTGGCGCGTATTGTAGAAGCTGCGTTCCCCTGAATCGTAGAAACAGAGGCCGACCAGATTGTGCGGCACAAGCGAGTTCAGGATTACATCGCCGGGCGCGCCATCAAGGCTCTGTCGCATATGCTCGGTGGAGCTGAACAGGAAGGGCAGGGACGGAATAACCGTCATAGGCTCGATTGAATTCAGCGGCGCCAGGTTCACGCGGTTCATGTCGAGGCCACCAAAACTGGTGATTTCGAGCGTATCGCGTTCTGAGCCAAGCTGGCCGCCTGCATAAATTCGGATGTCCAGGCGACCATCAGTCTGCTCGCGCAGCACTTCGCCCATATGGCGGACGGCCTGAACCGTCGGATAGTCCGACGGGTGCGTGTCAGAGGATAAAAGCGGCCTCGAGCCTGCTTGTCCGCACGCCCCAAGGGACATCCCGGCCAGTCCGGCTGCGCCCGCTTGCAGGACGCGCCGTCTGTTTAGAGATGGCGTTTGGGTCATTTAAATTCCTGAGCCTCCCCGAAGTGATTTTTGTTCTGTTTTTATGATGTCAGTGTAGGCGCGCTTTACGGCGGCTACAAACTCTTCATCGTTGCGAAGTGTGTCGTGGAACACCTCGTCCAACGCGAGGAATGCATCGACATCGTCGCTTTCGTCTTTGGCGATTTTTCCGAGCGCCAGAAGCTGGTCTGCGAGCGGATCGGTGATGTGCGCTTCGGCGCGGGACATACGCACAATGAAGCGCATCCACGCTGCGACTCCGAAGCCGAGCTTTTCTATGCTGCGGCCAGCTGCGCGATTGGTCTCAATGGTGTTCAGAAGCCGTATCGGAAGCTTTTTCGAGCCATCCCATGCAATCTGCGAAAGCTTATGGACGATGGCCGGGTTCGCGAACCGCTCAAGCAGATCCTCGATATAGTCCTCAAGGTCCATTCCATCTGGTGGAGACAAAGCTGGCATGATCTCGTCGCGCATCATGGCGCGAACAAGGGAACGCAGCTCCGCATTTTCCATCGTCTCGGCGACGGATTGGTGCCCGTACGCCAGACCAAGATAGGCGAGGGTTGAGTGCGCACCATTCAAAAGCCACAGCTTGGCCTTTTCGTGTCTGGAAACATCGCGCGTAAGCAGAACGCCTGCATCGGCGAGTTCTTTGATCACCGATACGCCGGTGTTCTCAATTACCCATGATGTGAAGGCTTCGCGCTGGATAGGCCACGCATCGCTATAGCCACAGTCCGTCTGAATACGCTGGATAAGCGCGTCGTCTGTTGCGGGTGTGATTGAGTCGACCATGCTGGACGGGAAGTCGACATTTGTGCGGATCCAGCTGCTAAGCGGTGCATCGATCAGATCGGCAAATCGCAGAACCGCCGCTTCAAGCTTCTCGCCATTGCCGGGAAGGTTGTCACAGGAAAGCACGACCAGTTTCCCAAGACCGCTTTCACGGCGCAGCGCGAGCCCCTTCGTGAGCCAGCCAATCGCGCTTACAGGCGCATCAAACTGCTTCAGATCGTGCAGGATGTCCGAATGAGCTTCGTCCAGCTCACCGTCACCGTTCAAGCAATAACCCTTTTCTGTGACGGTCAGCGTGACAAGCTGGAGGTCTTCGGTCTTAAACGGCTGGAAGGCGCTTGAATCGTCGCAAAACTTTACGCCTTTCAGAGCGGCAATGATTTCGCAGCTGGTTTCGCGGTCGAGTTTGATCAGCGTGTAAAGGCCGTCTTGCGCGTTGAGCTTTTCAGACGTTCCCTTGGAGCGCAGCGCTACTGCGGTAACGCCCCATTTCTGCTCGTCGGCGTTCAGACGGTTATAATAATCCATCTGGTGTGCGCGAAAGAATGCGCCGGGACCAATATGTAGCACCCGTGTTGGCAGTGCCGACCGGTCGTATGAGGGCGGTGTGCACTGGGCGGCATCAATCTCTGCAAGTATCGCGTCGCCGAGCGGTTTCAGAGCGGTATCGGTGGTCATAGTGTTACACCCCGTTTCCAGATGGCAATGGAGCGCTCCTGATTGAGCTCGTGACAGGCTTTTTTGCCGCTCGCTGTTTCGATTATGAGATCGAGCAGTGCTTCTGCGGCTTCGCTACGGTCTGGCGAACGAAGCACTTGTCCGGCGTCGAAGTCGATCCATCTCGGTTTGCGAGCGGCCAGATCAGAATTTGACGAAATCTTCAGTGTCGGAACAGGGAAGCCAAGCGGCGTACCGCGGCCTGTGGTGAAGAGAATGATGTTCGCGCCCGCAGCAGCTAAAGCGGTGCACGACACGGCGTCGTTGCCCGGTGCTTCAAGCAGAATGAGGCCGTTAGCTTTGTTGCGTTCGCCATACATGATGACGTCCCGGACTTCGGCTTTACCGGCCTTCTGGACCGCGCCGAGTGATTTTTCTTCCAGCGTTGTGATGCCGCCAGCTTTGTTGCCCGGAGACGGGTTCTCGTTCACCGGCTCGCCCGCGCGGACGAAATAGTCTTTGAAATCATTGACCAGAGCGCCAATGCGGCCGCGCACAGTCTCGTCCGAAGTCCGACGCATGAGGAGGTGTTCAGCGCCGAATATCTCTGGAATTTCGGTGAGAATGGCGCTGCCAGCATTGCCGGTGACGATGTCCGTCATGTCACCAAGAAGAGGATTGGCTGTAAGGCCGGACAGAGCGTCCGATCCGCCGCATTTCAGGCCGATGACGAGGTCGGAGAGATCGCAGTCTGAGCGCTTATCTTCGGACATAACGTCGAGCAGCTCGTCTATGGCGTTCTGCGTCTCTTCCATTTCGTCGAGAACCGATTGTGAGCGGACGATGCGAAGTCTGTTTTCCGGAACACCGTCGAGCTCTGCCGCCAGCACATCCACCTGATTGGTTTCGCATCCCAATGCCAGCAGAATTAGGCCGCCAACATTCGGGTGCATAGCCAGTGAGGCCAGAACTTTACGTGTGCCGTCCAGGTCATCGCCTAGCTGAGAGCATCCATGAGGATGGGGCAGGGCGATTATGCCATCCGCGCGGCCATCAATGCGGTCAGCGGCACGAATAGCGGCCTGCTCAGCAGTGCGGGCAACGCAGCCGACTGTTGGTATGATCCAGATTTCGTTGCGCGTGCCGACACGTCCGTCTGCACGCCGATATCCCTGAAATGTGCGTGAGCGTTTCGCACTAGCCGCGTCTGCACTCTGTGCTTCAATCGTATAGGTCTCGGCGCCTTTCAGAGTGGAGCTGACATTGTGTGTGTGAACATGCTCGCCTTGAGCGATCGCCTGCGAGGCAACGCCGATGGATTCGCCAAAGCGCAGTACGGTCTCGCCTTTGGCGATCAGTGTTACGGCAAACTTGTGAAACGTTGGAACGTCCGAGATCAGTTGAAAGGGCTTGTCGCCAACGCGAACGGTCTCGCCCGCCTGCATGGCGCGTAGGCATACAGCAACATTGTCCTGCGGTGAGACCTGCAGGACCGAGCGGAGCGCTTCGGTTTTGCTACTGTCGACTAACAACTTCCTATTCCCGATGACATGCTGCGAACGATAAATTTCGTCGCAATTATTTTGTTCTGTTCTCATCTATGGTAACCGGTGTCATAAGAAACGCAAGAGCGGAAAATCTGAATTTAAAAAAGGACGCTGGCTGGCCATGAAACACGGAGAATCCGGAGCAATGACACAGGGTGGAAAACTGCAATTGAGCGAAGATCGACTGTTTTCGTCGGATCCTGTCCAACGCGGAATTGCACGCGAGCTCTATGCAGAAGTCTCTGGCCTGCCGATCATCAGCCCTCACGGTCACACTGATCCGTCATGGTTTTCTGGCAACGGAAATTTCGGCAATCCGACAGAGCTTTTCCTCGCGCCGGACCATTACATTTATCGCATGCTCTACAGTCAGGGGCATGATCTTGATAATCTTGGCGTGCCGAGCAAAGCAGGCGTTCCGGAACATGATCCCCGTGAGGCGTGGCGCCTGTTTGCTAGCAATTACCATCTCTTCCGCGGCACGCCATCGCGTATGTGGCTCGACCATGTGTTCGCGAATGTGTTCGGTATGGAAGAGCGCCTCAGTTCCTCTACGGCGGATAGCTATTACGACACGATTGACGCGGCTTTGAAGTCGGACGCGTATAAGCCGCGCGCACTGTTCGAACGGTTCAATATCGAAGTGATCGCGACGACTGAAGGCCCGACAGATTCCCTTGAGCATCACGAAGCAATTCTGGCGTCCGGTTGGACGGGAGGGCGCGTTATTTCGGCGTATCGCCCTGATGCCGTGATCGACCCGGAACATGAACAATTCAAAGGCGCGATGATCGCCTTCGGAGAGATGACAGGTGAAGATGTCTTCAGCTGGAGAGGCTATCTGAACGCGCACCGTAAACGTCGCGAAGACTTTATCCGTATCGGCACGACCTCCTCGGATCACGGGCATATCACGGCGCGTACGGCAGACCTCTCTGTTGCGGACGCTGAGCATCTCTTCCTGAAGATTGTTTCAGACGATTTCACGGCTGAAGATGCCGAGCTTTTCCGCGCACAGATGCTGACTGAAATGGCGCGTATGAGCCTCGATGACGGCCTTGTGCTCCAAATCCACCCCGGCGCATTCCGTAATCACAATCAGGCCTTGTTCGAGAGCCATGGTCGTGACAAGGGCGCTGACGTGCCATCGCAAACCGAATATGTGCAGGCGCTTAAACCGCTGCTCAATAAGTTCGGCAATGATCCGCGCCTCTCCATCATCGTGTTTACGCTGGATGAGACGAGCTATTCACGCGAACTTGCCCCGCTTGCGGGCCATTATCCGGCGATGAAGCTTGGTCCGTCCTGGTGGTTCCACGATAGCCCTGAAGGTATGCGCCGTTTCCGTGAGATGACGACTGAGACAGCCGGCTTCTACAACACGGTGGGCTTCAATGATGACACGCGCGCCTTCCTGTCTATTCCGGCCCGTCACGACGTTGCGCGCCGCGTAGATTGTGCATTCCTTGCGCGTCTGGTCGCCGAGCATCGCATGGAGCTGGACGAGGCCCACGAACTGATTGTGGACCTGTCCTATAATCTGGCGAAGGCGGCCTATAAGCTTTAGTGGATCCAGCGCTCTGAGAGCGTTTCCACTTCGCCCGCATGGACCCGGACTTCATACGCCGGGTCTGCGGGTTGGCCCTCTGCAAAGAGCTCGTAAATGACAGATCCATCCGTCTGCACGCTTTCGATTATGCGGACGGGGAGTTCGCCGTCCGATGCGACAAGCGCAGCATCGCGGACTTCTGTTGGAATGTCGGCCCAATCAAGATCGCGCTGAATTTCGACGATTTCTGCTGAGCCGTCTGCGCTCATCAGAATATCGAATTCCAGTTCGCTGCCATCGGCCAGTTCGCCTTCGACATCATAATAGGTTCGACCGTCGCGAACCTTGCGCAACACTTCTTCAATTGTGAAACCTTCGCGTTCAGCGGCAATAGCTTGCGGAACGCTCGGTGGAAGAGCGTCAGGTGCAATTTCGGTGATGACGACCTCGTTGGTGGCCGCGGTCGCGCAGGCCGCAACCAGTGAAAGGCTGGCGGCTGTTAGGCCGCTTTTAAAAGCCGGTTTCATATTAGCTTCCCCACTGGATGAATGGCACTGTCGCGAACAGCTCTCGCTCGCGTTGACGCGGGTCGTTCTCAAGCCGTGTCGTCGCGTCGAAGACCATAGTCTCGCGGTTCGGCAGAGTATGCTGGTCCCATTGCGGGATACCGGCATGGTTCGGGTCGCCATTGCGCGCGAGATTGACGAAGGCGGTTGATAACTGATCTGCCACACGGGCCGCGGTCGGGCCTGTGCCTGACATCGCCCCAGGCTGTGCCAGATTGTCGAAGGCATGCTCGATGTCGATTGTGTGGGGTGCCCCGCGCTCACGCTCGGCTGCAGGCAGGTCGAACTGATAAACCCATGTTGGTGCGCCCTGACGGGCCCGTGCGTCTGATTCTTCCACCTGTCCACGCCAGCTTCGTCCGGCTGTCGTGGCTTTGAACATGACCTCTGTTGGATCGAGTTCAGGGAACCATTCGCGGTACTTCTCGACCACATGTCCCGGATGAATATCGCAGCGCAGCTGGATTTCCAGCCAGTCGGGTAGCGTTTCCCAGGTGAGCGCAAAGGCCTCATCGCGCCAGAGGAAAGCTTTGGTTTCATCAGCTGTGTTGCCGAGGATCATCGGGATGTGGGCAGACTGGCCCGGCGCATCCGGGAAGAACGGATGCCGCGATAGCATGCGATAGTCGAGTACTGGTCCGAAATAGAGGCCGTGTGCCTCGTTGATTGGGTCGCGCGCTGTGAGGCCCTCCATCAGGCGCTCCATTGGAATGTTACGCAAATCGTCTGGCGTAGCAGCGCTGGCCCCGATGGTTTCGAGAAAGCGTGTCGCGCGCGCGGTGCCGTTCAGCGGACCACATGCGGTGACTTGTTGGCCGCTCATCGTCGCTGCGGAATGGAACAGGCCTTCAGCTGCTGGTGAGGCCATCATGGTCGCGATTTTTGCGCCGCCGCCGGACTGACCAAACACCATGACGCGATCGGGATCGCCACCAAAGGTCTCTGCGTTTTGCTTCACCCAGTTGAGGGCAAGTATGAGGTCCCATTGACCAGCATTGCCGCTATCAGGGAATGCTCCCGGATAAAGGCGGTCCAGATAGAGATAGCCAAAAGCGTTGAGGCGGTGATTGACGGTAATGACAACCACGTCGCCTTTTGTGGCGAGGCGGGTTCCGTCATAGAGCTCATCTGAACCAGATCCGTTCGAGTACGCGCCGCCATGGATGTAGAACATGGTTGGGCGTTTTGCGCCGTCATTCAGGCCGGGTGTCCAGACATTGAGAAACAGGCAGTCTTCGCTGATTTCTGGCTGGTTCGAGCGTTGTGGTGACGACGCACGGTAATTGATCGCATCCGTGATGTCGGTTCGACGGGTAGCCGGAGTTGGCTTGGCAAAGCGCGAAAGGGCTGTGTCTTCGCCATAGCGGACCCCGCGGAAAACATTGATGCCGTCAGATTTGAGACCGCGCAGCTGACCGCTTGTCGTATCTGCGAGCACGGATGCCTCATCCTGTGCGAACGCACCCAAACCAGCGGCAAACGGGCTTGCCGCTGCTGCACCAAGCACCAGACGTCTGGATAGTTTCATGTGTTCCTCCCGGTTTTTATTACCGGCGGACGTCCAGCCCTGACTCATTCATGGCGTCTTCGACTTCCTGCACATTTGTCAGGTTAAAGTCGCCCGGGATGGAGTGTTTGATGGCGCCCGCCGCCATAGCAAATTCGATTGTGTATTGAGGGTCTGCATCGTTCAGCAGGCAGTGCAGAACGCCGGCGGCAAACGCGTCGCCGCCACCAATACGGTCCACAACACCCTCAAGCTCATGAGCGCGTGAGGTAAAAAATGCGTCGCGGGTGTAGTATTCGCCGATCAGAGACTGATTCGAGACCGAACTCTGAGCGCGCTGTGTCGCGGCAATGATCTTCAGGTTTGGAAAAGTGTCGAACGCCCGTGCAATTGCATCTTTGCGCGGCGCTGGCTCCGTACCGAGGAGTAGGGCGATATCGCGCTCGTTGATGAAGGCGATGGTCGCGTGACTCAGAATATTCTTTAGAATGGCAGGGCCATTTCCGTCCCAGCTCTTCCAGAGAAGCTCGCGGTAATTGCCGTCAAATGACAGCTGAATGCCTCGTTTGGCACATTTGGCCGCCAGAAGCTGTGACGCTTCAGCGGGGCCGGGGCCGGTCGCAGGTGTTATGCCTGAAAGATGGATCAGCTTTACGCCGTTAAGCAGGCTGTTCCAGTCATAGTCGTCAGCAGTGGATGTTGCGAACGCCGAATGTGCACGATCATAGATGATCCGCGATGGTCTGCGTACGGCACCTGTTTCCAGAAAATACATGCCCATACGACCGGCACGGGTCAGAATGTTCGATGTGCCAACGCCTTGTGCGCACAGGCCAGCAAGCACGCTGTCTGCGAGCGCGTTGTCTTCCGGAATGGCGCTCATCATGTCAACGGAATGTCCAAAACGGGCAAGGCTTACGCCGACATTGGCTTCAGCGCCGCCGAACTGGACGTTCAGCGTGCCAGATTGGCCGAAACGCTCATTGCCCGGCGGAGAGAGGCGGAGCAAAAGCTCACCAAAGCACAGCACATCCGTTGTCATGACAGCATGAGATCCATTTTAGCGGGCGAGCCAGCCGCCATCGACCGGCAATGTAATGCCCTGAACATAGTCTGATGCAGAAGATGACAGGAAGACGGCCGCGCCGCCAAGGTCTGATGGTTTGCCCCAACGACCTGCCGGAATGCGACCAAGGATCTCGGTGTTGCGTTTCTCGTCAGCCTGAAGGGCTGCAGTGTTGTTTGTTGAGAAATAGCCCGGCGCAATCGCGTTCACATTGATGCCGTGCGCGGCCCATTCGTTTGCGAGGATACGTGTCAGGCCCATTACACCGCTCTTGGAAGCAGTATAAGATGGAACGCGGATGCCGCCCTGATAGGAGAGCATGGACGCGATATTGATGATCTTGCCGCCTTTTTCGGCTGCGATCATAGAGCGCGCTACAGCCTGACTGAGGAAGAACAGAGTTTTGAGGTTGATATCCATGACCGCATCCCAGTCTTCTTCAGTGAAGTCGATGGAATCATTGCGTTTGATGATGCCTGCATTGTTCACGAGGATGTCGATCTCGCCGAGGTTTTCGCGTGTTTCCGAAACAATGCGCTCAATCGGCTCCATGCTGCCAAGGTCAGCCATAATGACATGAGCTTTGCGGCCGGTTTTTTCGACAAGTTCCACAGTCTCTTCAGGACGCGAACGGCCCACCAGAGCGACATCTGCGCCTGCTTCCGCCAGCGCAGCGGCCATGCCTTGTCCAAGACCGGTATTTGCGCCGGTAACGATGGCAGTTTTGCCTGTAAGATCGAACGGGTTGGACATATTGGCCTCGTTTTTCTGTCGCGTTTCTGGAAGGGAAATACCCTTCAAACTCACCTATGGTAACCGGTGTCATAACATCGAGAAAACACACTATCAACCGGTAAGCTAGCTGTTTGGTCTCGCTGTGGACTGGCGAACAATGATTTCCGGCGTGAACTCTTTGACGAACTTTGTGTTCTCGCCGCGCAGTTGTTCCAGAAGGCGGGTTGCGGCTTCCTGGCCCATCTCGCGGATCGGTAGTTTTACGGTTGTCAGCTGTGGCCAGATTCGTGCCGCCATCGGCGTGTCGTCAAAGCCGACAATTGAAAGGTCTTCAGGCACGCTCAGCCCGGCCTTGCGTGCCGACGTATAAATACCAATCGCCATCTCGTCGTTACCTGCGAAGATCGCGGTAGGGCGTTTGGCGCGGGATAGAAGATTATCGGCAGCCTGCACACCGGAATCGAAGGTGTATCCGGCTTCCAGTGTCAGAGAGCTCTCAAGCTCAATGCCGAACTCCGCCAATCCATTGCGGAAGCCGTAAAGACGTTCGTGGGCAGACCGGAAGCTTTTAGGGCCGTGGATATGGGCGATACGCTTATGGCCGAGCGTTGCCAGATGGCGGGCCGCCTGCGCTGCGCCCTCGGCATCCTGCGTGCGGATCATGCGGTAGGGCTCATCGAGCTCAACTGAGGCAATGCGCACATAATTGCAGCCAAGCTCTTCAAGCTTGTGAGCCAGCGCATCATCCTCTGAAACCGATGGCGGCATGATCATGCCGGATGGGCGATGACGCTCTACGAAGAGGCAGATTTCTTCCTGATAGTTCGGATTGGTCCGGTCTACCGGCTGCAGAACGAGCTGATAGTCGGTGACGGACAGCGCATCGAGTATGCCGCGCTGCATATTCACAACGTATTGTGGGCTCGGGTTATCGTAAGCGAGGCCGATCAGATAGGATTTTCGGAAAGCAAGAGCACGCGCTTGCGGGTCAGGCCGGAAGCCATGTTCTGCAATAATGGCCTCAACGCGCTTGCGCGTATCTTCGCTCACCAGAGGCGAGCGGTTGATAATGCGGGAAACAGTTTTCTTCGAAACGTTTGCCAGACGCGCAATGTCGTTGATTGTAACGCGCCCTTCGATACCGGTCCCGATATCGTCCAATCCCGAAGGGCGATCGCTGTTTTCTTTACTGGCCACTGTCCGTACCACACCTGAGGCTGATATTTTGCAAAAGCATACAGCCTCAGAAAGCGTCGTATAGCTGAAATTTAAGTGCCGCGAGCGCTGAGGTCACCGCTGAGGGCAGCTTCATTGCGCGGGCTCATTGTGTTCAGATCCCAGTTTTCCGGGTCAAAAGCGCGGCGAACCTCAGGAAACTCGGGGTATCCACCAACTTCGTCCTGGCTATCGATAATGCCGCCGCGTCCTTCTGCGGCGTCCGCGGTCACGCGAACGTCATGTGTGTCGCGGTCCCAAGGGCGCGCGCCTGCATTGGTCAGGACGTAGGTTTCGACCTGATCGGATGGGAGAATGCGCAGTGATTCGAGGTCCATGTGCGCAGAATCCGCTGTCAGGAACTCAGCTGGACCAACGGTGTAATGACCGTACATCGGCGCATCATGGCCCCAACGGTCTACGGCAATATTGTCGCTCTCATAGATAGACAGATCGCCGATGCCGCCAATCATCACCATTGGCAGGTCGGGCTGTGTAGACGGACCATAGCGCATGACGTTTGAAACGAGGTCCATCTCGCCAAGCTCAGGTGCATGACCAGCCCATTCGAGCGCTTGCAAGTTGTAGTGAACTGCACGTTGGCCTGGATTGTAGATGAAATTGTTCACGATCGCGCCGTGCACGTCGCCTTTGAACAGTGGGCTGCGCTCATAGTTGGACGAATACAGGTTTGCATAGAGCACGATATTGTTCACGTGATCGTGGATGAGAGAGCCTTTGGAATGCTCGCCTTTTGCGTGAACAGAATGTGCGAGGCCCTCTGCGATAATATTGTTGGAATACAGCACGTCATGCGACGCATTCTGGTGCCATTCTTCAGGCGTCTCGCCAGAGAAACGGCGGCTTGATGAAGACAGGTTCTCATCAGTTGCCCAGCTGAAAGAGCAATGGTCGACGACAATATTGTAAACGCCGCCTGTAGACAGCCCGTCAATGTCATCACCTGAGCGTTCTGGCATGCCGCGGTCGCCCGGACGGACGCGCATGTGCTGAACGATAATATCGTGACCGGAAATCGTGAAACCACCGCGGATCAGTGTGATGCCCGGGGAGGGGGCCGTCTGACCTGCAATTGTGATGTCTGACCCACGGATAGGCAGGTTGTTGCCGTCCAGGTCAATCGCGCCAGCGACTTCAAAGACGATCGTAACCGGACCGTCATGTTCCGCTTCCAGCGCAGCGCGAAGCGTGCCCGGGCCTTCGCTCTCAAGAGAGGTGACTCGAACAATCTCGCCGCCATTGCCGCCATTGGTGACAGATTGCGCGTATGGGGGGAGGCCGTAATCCCATCCGATGGCGTCTGGCGCTGGCAGGGTATAGCTCACTGCAGGCGCTGCAACTGGCTCAACGGCCGTTGCGCAGCCGGCCATCAGGGCAGGTCCTGCCGTGAAAAGCGTCGTCGCGATGAGTGCGGTGCGAAGTTTAGAAAAGCTCATTTGGTATTTCCTCCCCGGAAAAGTGTGCTCTCGATATTTTGTTGTTGGATAAACGTACAACAACGTCTAGACAAGCATGAATGACACCGGTTACCATCGATGTCCATAACGACAAAAGAAATAAAGAAAACGAGGCTTGGAAATGAGCGAGGAAACAAAAACACAGAAACTCGCTGGATCAGATGCGCGGGCTGAGGCATTCGTCACAGCGCGTCGAAGCGGTGCCGGGATCGACGTGTATCCGGGCGACCTGCCAGCCAGCCTCGACGAAGCTTACGCTATTCAGGATGCGGCCATCGCGCTTTGGCCTACTGCCATTGCAGGTTGGAAAGTTGGACGGATTACTGGCGAGTATGAAGCAAAGCTCGGTCATGATCGTCTGGTTGGCCCTGTATTCGAAGAATTTTTCCACCGGAACTCCGGTGATGTGCTTGAGCTTCCCGTGTATGTCGACGGTTTTGCTGCTGTTGAAGGTGAGGTAACCGCCGTAATCAGCAAAGATGTCCCTGCCGGTAAAACGGACTTCACCACTGAGGATGCGCTTGAGTATATCGGTGCGTTGCATTTCGGCGTTGAACTGGCGAGTAGCCCGTTCAAAGGAATCAACGATTTTGGCCCGTTGGTGACGATCTCCGATTTCGGAAACAATCGCGGCCTGATCCTTGGTCAGGAAATTGCTGACTGGCGCGACATGAGCCTTTCAGAATGGACCTTCGAGACCTTTGTAAACGAGCAGTCCGTCGGGCGCGCAACACCAGAAGGACTTCCTGGTGGTCCTGTCGAATCCGTTCGTTACCTTCTTGAGAACACAGCGAAACGTGGCCTGCCGCTGAAGGCTGGCATGATGGTGCTCACGGGCGCTGTAACCGGCGTGCATGAAGCTTTTGCTGGCGACAGCGCGTCCGTCACGCTGGCTGGAGAAGAGATTTCACTTCGATTGACGGAAGCATAGTCCCTGATTTTCTGTCACATGATCTGAAGTGAGGGGCTCGCCTTTGGCGGGCCCTTCTTTTTATCTGCTGTCGCGCAATGCCCTATACTGCAGGTTATAAAATCGGGCAGCGCCTTCGCGGGACGAATAGATCCCCGGACGCAGGCTGAGAAAGCCGTAGGCGACATTGTGGTGATAGCCTGAAACTTCCATCTGCACGTCCATTTTAGACCAGCTTTCGCCATCTAGGCTGAAATAGTAGGTCAGCACGTGCTCATCATTTTTCATGCGAATGAAGAGGGTTTCCGTACCCGCAGGAATATCGGCTGCGCGCCGGCGTGACATCCCATAACGATGGAAAAGAAGCCCGTCATCATTGAACGCGAGACCGGCATATAGCTGGTCATTGTAGAAGGCGAGCAGTCCTGCTTCATTCCCTGCTTCGCGCCGGATCTCGACGGTGACTTCATAAGATAAGTCACCAGCAACAAAGCAAAGTGGAGAGCTGTCATCAGGGCTCTCGCCGCGCGCCTCCAGTGCCAGTCCTGGCTGAAGCAGGGATATGCGCTCATACTCGTCGCGAGACGGTCTGAAAAAGCGCCATTGATCAGCGAGACTGGAGCCTGAAAAGTTATCTGAGTGAGGCGTGCCGTGCGGAAAGCTTCTCTCCGCTGCGGGAATAGAGAAGGTCGACGACAAATCACCACCGAGCGATTCCCACCAACCGTCTTCGCGCCAACGGACGGGTTCGAGCAGCGCTTGCCGGCCTAATGTCCAAAAGCCGTTTTCATAACCATGAGAAATGAGCCACCAGTCACCGTTCGGACCGTCGATCAGTGTCGCATGACCGCGTGACCACCATTGTTCGTCGCGTGTCAGGGTTCGAACCTGCGGATTGTTTGGTGCGTGCTCCCATGGGCCATGGACCGAGCGGGATCGTGCACTGATAACCATATGGCTCGTCGGTGGGCCGGCCGTTCCGCCAACGGCCGTGAGCATGTAGAACCAGTCATCTTTGTGGAGCATTTTCGGCCCTTCAGGGCAGAAGCATTCCACGTCCCAGCTTTCAGGATAGCGCCATGGATCATAAATGTGGGTGACGTCGCCATCCGTGGCGAGGCCATCATCTGTCAGCCTGATCATGTCGCCGTTCGATAAAAACAGATAGCGTTTACCGTCTTCGCCGACGATATGCCCCGGATCGATATGATCTGGCAAAAACAAATCGACAGGCTCTGACCACGGGCCTTCGATATTGTCAGCTGTAATCACATAAATCGAGCGGTAATCCTCGGTGCGAGCTGGAATATAGAGATAGTACCGGCCTTCATGCAGTACGAGATCAGGTGCCCAGACCGAGCCTATATAAGTGTTGAGCGCAGGGGCAACCGGCTCCCAGTTTACGAGGTCATATGACCGGTAAATCATCAGGCCCGGATATGCCTCGAAGGTTGAAAAGGTAACGTAGTAGACGTCGCCATCACTTATGATTGCCGGATCAGGATGATCGCCTGCGAAGATCGGATTCAGGAAGGTGCCATCTCCACGGTCAGCGATACGCTGGTCCTCATAACCAAAACCCCATTCGCGATCGTCAGCGGTCGAACGCGGTTCTTCTGATTGGCGCGAACACGCGTTTAACACGGGAAGCGTTATACCTGTCGCGGCGAGTGACTGAAACAGTTGACGGCGGGTAGGGCGTGTCATCTGGAACCTCCGTTTAGATAAGAAAAAAAACCGGCGCCACAGGGAAAGCACCGGTTTCAGTTTGATCTGCAGAACAGGAGATAGTTCTGAGGGAGAACTTAGTACTTGAAGCGAGCACCGAACAGGAACTCGGTTCCTGTGTGGTGGTAGACGTTCACAAGATCGGCAGCGTCGAAGATTTGCTGTTCGAACTCGTCAGTCAGGTTGATCGCCTCAAATGTCAGATCGATCTGATCGTTCAGCTGGAATGAAGATGCGAAGTCCAGGTTGAAGCTGGAGTCTACGCCGCGTTCACCACGACCGTTAGAGCTTGCGCGACGTGTGATGTAGGCATCACGTTGCGCAGCAGACAGACGTGCAGAGAAGCGGTCATCTTCATAGTACAGGGTGGCGTTGTACGCGTTCGGAGAGAAGCCGATGATGTCATCAGACTCTACGTGCGTGAAGTTGCCTTGGAAGCCGAAGTTAGACCAGATGCCCGGCAGGAATGTGAATGGCTGTTGATAGCCAATCTCAAAGCCGGAAATGCTGCCTGGGCCGCCGTTAGATGTCTGGCGAACTTCAACAGTCGGGTCACCGCCAGCCTGGATCAGGTTGAACAGCGGGCTGGAAGCCGGTGGCAGGCTCGCTGGGAGGCCTGTCTGGCTGTAAGGTACTGCGTTGGAGATCGTAGAGTTAAAGAAGTTGTCTACGTCTTTGTAGAAGTACGCGAAGGACACGAGTGCTTCATCGTCGAAATACCATTCCAGAGACACGTCATAAGTCGTCGCGCGGAATGGATCGAGACCCGGGTTGCCAGCGCTGTAGGAGAATGGAGGGCCGTTGAAGCTGTCCAGAGAGCCGCCTGGTGTCAGGTTGCCGAGAGATGGACGCGCCATAACCTTCGCAACGCTTGTACGCAGAACAAGATCTTCGCGGAGTTCGAAGTTCAGGTTCAGAGATGGAAGCGTGTCTTCATAAGAGCGTTCAACTGTCACGGCTGTGCCGCTTACAATACCGGTAGATTCAACAGTTGTTTCGACATAGCGAACACCAACGTCACCACGGACTGGAACGTCACCGAGCATGTACTCGAAGTCAGCCTGAACGAATACGCCCAGATCTTCTTCTTCTACACCACGGGTATTGCCATCACGAACAGCGCCTGGAATGCCATACGCGTTGATCAGGTCAGCTGCTGCGGACACGTTTGGAACAATCCAGCTCGTGTCATTGCTGCCTGGCATGTCCAGGTTTGTGCCGAAGCCGGACAGGATGCTGTAGAGATCAGCTGTGATCGGCAGACCTGTTGCACCAGCCGGGCAGGTGACGCCTGGAAGGCCACAAACCAGTGAGCCGTTGGTAGATTCGCGACGCGCTTCGGTTGTGTCGAACTCGAACTGTTTCAGGCTGACGCCGCCGGAGAGAACGACTGCATCGTTGAAGTCATACTCAAGCGTACCAGCGAAGTTGGTGAAAGAGTTTGAAACAGAGTTCGGACGGTCACGGAATTCTGTGAACGCGAACTGGGACGGGTCTGTGATGTCGAGGCTACCGAAATCGATAACCGGCGTATTCTCGTTGCCACGGAAGTCATAAACGTAGCCGTTCACGTCGCCGACAGCGTCGAAGAAGATGGTTGTCTGGATTGGGTTGTCGAAGTCGGACTGAACCGTACCAGCAACAAAGTTACCACGCAGACGGTCAGAGAACTCGTGGTCAACTTCCAGAGTGAACTGGGTGAAGTCTGTTTCAAGTTCATCGTAACGCCCCTCGGAACGGATCGGGTGTGTGCCGTTCGCGTTCGGGCTGATGTTGAAGTTACCGGAGTCGACGATGTTCTGAGCGTTGTTCAGCGTGAAGCTGTTGACGTCGATCTGGCCTTCCTGGCTACGGAAGAACACTTCCATATAGTTCTCTACGCGTGTCGCTTCGAAGTTTGAATAGAGAGCGTCAAGAGAAACCGTTGTGCGGTCAGTCGGACGGAACTGAACAGAACCCGTCAGGCCGAGGCGTTGCTGATCGTTGGTCAGGCGGCCATAGCGCGGAATACGCGGGTGATAGTTCAGAGAGTTTGTGTCGACAGATGCGCAATCCGGACCCGCAGGGCAGGCAACGCCGTTGACTGAGCGGAAGTTAGCATCCTGCCAACGAACCGTAGAGAAGCCTTCTTCGAGGATTGTGCGGTCTGAGTAAGCCGCAGACACGAGAACACCGAAGTTCTCTGCGTCGTTAGTCCAGGACAGGAGACCAGCATAGCGAGGGCTGAACTCTTCAGAAAGATCGTTATAGCCAAACTGTGCAGAGCCAGCCGCAGTCAGGCCAGCGTCATAATCGAGCGGACGCGCTGTGCGCAGGTCTACAGTCGCACCGAGGGAGCCTTCATCCATAGACGCAGAAGTCGTTTTGGTAACGACGATCTCGTTAAAGAGGTCAGATGCGAATGTGTTGAAGTCGAAACCACGGCTACGGTTTGTACCGCCAGAAGAGTCTGCACCGCCCGTGGTGGAGAGCGCTTCCATGCCGTTAATGCGTACGCGTGTGAATGTAGAGCCGAGACCACGAACCGTGATCTGACGACCTTCGCCTGCGACGCGGTTGATCGAGATACCAGGGATACGTTGGATAGACTCAGCGAGGTTCAGGTCAGGGAACGCTGCGATGTCTTCAGCAACAATCGCGTCAACAACGCCTGATGCTTCGCGCTTGACGTCCAGAGCCTCAGCAAGCGAGCCACGGAAACCGGTTACCTGCACGGTGGACAGACGGGCTTCGTCGTCAGCTGTTTCAGCTTCCTGGGCAATAGCGGTTGGTGCCGCCACAGCCATTGCGAGCAGGGATGCGCCCGCAAAAAATTGATTGAATAAAGTGCGTTTCATGAACTTCCTCCCAAAGGTGTGTCCCGGTATGACACCGGTGTCATTAAGACGACTATGCGATAGGAGATTCATCAGATCAAGCCTGAATTTTCAGCATGTGAATTTTTGTCAATCATTTAACCACCTGAAAAATATGGCTTTTGACTTAAAATTAAGGGTCTTCATTCGTCCGAATAGGGCTTATTTTTTAAAAGAATAATGTGTAAGTGTTGAAAAAAAATCACACTTTCCGGTGCGTCAGCATGTGTCCAGCGCTGAGCTGCTTCGTATCTTGCACGCTTGTGTGTACGAAAAACGCCATCTGAGATGCGCATTTCCGCACAAACGGCCAATTGGGAATCGCGCTCGTGATGACGGTATTTTATTTTATGAAAACTGGTGCCCTCAGACTTAAAAAGTTTGAACACCGTCTTCGAAGAGCTCTCGGATTGGGAAGAGCAATTGAAGCCCTACGTGGCTGAGCTTGAGGAGCTGGGACTATGACCGCTCCGATCAAAAAATTGTTCACCGGCGCGTCGAAAGCCCCTTTCTCGCACTCGGGAAAACCATCCACACTCACCATTCGACTGAAGCCTGATGAAAGGCTCTGGCTGGAGCAGCGCGCAGGAAAGCATTCGCTGAGCGCCTATGCGCGGCGTAAGCTGTTCGGCAAATCTAAGCGAAAGGTTGCCGTGCAACCAAAAGCCGATCACATCGCGCTCGCCCAACTTCTCGCGAAGCTCGGACAATCGTCACTGGCGCAAAGCATGGCAGTTTTGGCGCTGGCTGCGCGCAATGGAAACCTTCCCATTCTGGAAGAGACTGAAGAAGCACTCCAACAAAGCTGCGAAGATATCGCCGAAATGAAATCACTGCTCATGGCCGGTCTTGGCATTGAGGAGGAATGATCGATGATCATCAAAGCATCACATCGCGGCGGTGCTAAACAACTCGGCCTTCACCTTCTGAAGACCGAGAATGAGCACGTCACCGTCCATGAGATGCGAGGCTTTGTATCGGATGATCTGATCGGCGCGATGAAAGAGTCCTACGCCATCTCACATGGGACTAAATGTCAGACGCACCTCTTCTCCGTCTCCTTCAATCCACCGAGCGATGTAGATGTCTCTGATGAAATGTTTGAAGATGCGGCAAACCGACTGGAAAAGTCGTGTGGCCTTACTGGCCAGCCGCGCGCGCTCGTCTTCCATGAAAAGGAAGGACGCCGTCACATGCACGCGGTCTGGAGCCGCATTGATGCGGACACAATGAAAGCCAGGGAACTCGGGCTCTATAAATATAAAGCGCGCGAACTCTCTAAAGAGCTATACCTCGAACATAATTGGAAAATGCCGCGTGGGCTGGTCGATGCGCGTGAGGCTGATCCCCGCAATTTTACGCTTGAAGAATGGCAGGAATGCAAGCGTATGGGAAAGAACGCACGCGATGTAAAGGGCCAGGTTCAGGATTGCTGGGCGATTTCGGACAACAGAGCTGCTTTCGAGGCCGCGCTGTCCGAGAACGGAATGTGGCTCGCGAAAGGTGATCGGCGCAGTTATGTCGCTGTTACCCATGAGGGCGAAACCATTTCGCTTTCTCGCTACATCGGCAAGAAAAGCAAAGAGCTGGAAGCAAAGCTCGGTAGCTCCGAAGCATTGCGCTCTGTCGATGAAACGAAAGCCCATATCGCGAAAGAAATGTCGCCGACATTTGAGCGCCTGATATCTGAGGCAAAAGACAAGGGTGAGGAAGCGCGCGCTGCCATCGATACGAAGCGCCTCGAAATGGTGGAAGGGCAACGCATAGAGCGACAAAAACTCACTCACGAACAACAAGTGCGCAGCCAGCGCGAAGTACAGGAACGCTCAGATCGCTTCAACAAAGGTCTGCGGGGTTTATGGGATCGTCTGACGGGGCGACATAGACGCATCATCGAAGAAAACGCCGTTTCTGTGCGAGAAGCTGAAGCCCGCGACAAGCGCGAAAGAGAACATCAAATCCGCAAACAGATGGATGAACGGCGCAATCTGCAAACAGATATTCAGGCGGTGCGAGATTGTGAGAAACAAATCCTTGCTGATCTTTATCGTGATCGCGAACGTCTAACTGCATCCAAAGACTTTGAAATAGTCCACTCCTTGCAAGCGCCTGGACAAACGAGACTTGATGCCTTCAAAGAAATGCGGCGCAGGCAGTCCGAAGAACGGGGCGCGTCTCGTGAAGTCGGGCGAAATACAGCGCAGGGTGGTCCCGAAATGGAGAGGTGAAACAAATTCACATTGTCCATTTTCATTTACACCAAAAGGAGTAAAGTTAGGACGCCGGAACTTTCGTCCCGGCGTTCCCGTATGGGAATTGGTCTTGGCTAGCGATTACGCTGTCGGAGCTGAAGCGCTAGGCCAAGACCACCAACGACCAAACTGGCGCAGCCGATCCCGAAACTGAGAACTGTCAACATGAGTATCACCTCCTTTCAGTGGGATGCTTACATTTTGATCTAAGTGGTGGTGGTCGTATATCGCGGTTCCGAGCGGTCTAGACGTTCGCTTCAAATCCAAACGGTTTTTGATGATCCGGACAATCCACGAACATTTCGACGAATTTTGTCAAATTCTGATGTTTTCGAAGAATTTTGAGAAACTTCGGACGTGTTGTCTCGCATCTCTAAAAAATTAGTATGTCAAGTGGGATTCTGTTGGATTTACAGCTTTAGATAATATTACTATAATCTCATAAAATTTCCGCGATGCGGCACAATGAACAGGATTGACTACATTTTGGGGGATTTCGTGAAGTTTCCAAGGACCGAGATACTTGCAGTTCCTCCGAAGGATTCGTCTTTGGAAGAACAGAGGCATAAGAACAGGAAAACGAAAGAGTACTCCCCGTTCAAGGACATTGAGATTGCGCCAGCAAAACGAAGGTTCGCAGAGAAAGAAAAAGAGACCTTAGACTTTTTGACCGACGAATTGGTCACGTCAGAAGAGGTGTTTGAGCACCGAAATAGGAAGCTATTTTTTGTCAAAGGCAGTTGGCAGCATCTTAACGTGAAGCAATTTGTTGACGGTTTACAAAAATTCGTCTCAGGGCTTCCCGACCTCAACCCCAAAAACCGCACTTTCTTTGCTGGACCGAACTATGTCCGAAGGCCAGAAGTCGATGAGATTAGGGGCAATAACCCTACATCTCCCTTCATATACCTTCGACTACATAATCTTATCCGTGCAGCGTCTGCCCGCGAATTTCGACCGGTGACGAACTATTCGGATGACACTCACACAACGAAAAATGGCTTCAATGAAAGTACATTGATTGCGTCGATTTGGTCGCCGAATGCACGGCTGATCGAGGAGGTTCTGAATTGGGGCGATCAGCAAGATGTCGAAGACATCGTGTACAACATGCGCAATGATCATGCTTCGACCATGAGCATGAGTTTTTTTGATCGCTTTGTTCTTTCCGAGCTCCAAGCGAAGGGGCGACGAGATCTTGTTGGCTATGGCTTTACGAAAAAGTTTGCAGACGCGCTTTACGCTGAACTAGAAAAGGTCGCGGAAAAATACGATAAAAGAATTCCCCAATTTTCGATGCTATTTCCGAGCAAACACGATACGACGCATGATTCAGGGCGGAGTGTTTTGGCGCTCTCAAGGGCTGATGGAAATCTCTACTAACGTTCAGGAGTCAATGCGCCGAATGGTAGATAGGCATCGTAGTCAAAATCCAGGCCTTTAGACTTGAGACAACTGACTATTTTGGAAAACCTCTTAGGGCCAATGAACGGCATATAATAAATATTGCCCGGATTTTCGTCTGCGAGTTTGAATAGGTCAGTATAACCTAATTCATGCAGTAAATAAGCGACCGAGTGCCCAGCAAACTCCTCCATCACATGAAGTGTTTTGAAATCGAGGCGGTTTCCAAATTTTTCGGTACTTTCCAGCATACGGTCTGTTGATTAGCCGATGGGCGGCAAATCCCCTTCACACCAATATACAGAGAGTTATTCGTAGAATTTCGCAATATATTGTGTCGTGGCCACGTCAATTCATTGTGGAAAAGTATGAGTGAATAAGCCTCTCTTCAGAGAACCAAAATGAGCAACGCATATCAAAACAGCTCACCTTGCGCCGATTTTTCTACATGCTCGCGCCATTCAGCTGATTGCGCGCGTTCATCCAGCCAGCTCAAAATGCAATCTGCGACATTGTCGAATTCAGCTTCAACGCTTCCAATCGGAATATGATGTGAGAGATAACCTGTCGGCGTAATCGGCAAAGGTGCTCTCGCCGGTTCGATGGCTTTGATCTCGATGTGAGAAATGACGTTCCATTTAACAGGGGCGTAGCGGATACAAATCCTGATCCCCTGCCATTCGATGTCGTAGGTCTGGTAGCTCATTTTATCGGCTCCAGAAGACGTGGATTTCTTCAAAGCCAAGCTCAATGGCCAGAACATCATTTACGGCAAGGTCACGCGCCATGCGGTCGTAATCGATGTAATATTGCAGCGAGTCCGGAATTTGCGTGGTCTGTTCAGTTAGCTCTTCTGCAAACTCAGCCAGAGATTTGTAGACGCCTGCATAATCGTTACTCAGCGCTTTGCGCGCTGTTTCCAAATCACCGTAGTAGGTGGCCAGCTCCGCGCCCAATCGGCCGTGCCCTTCGATAAACTCGGCCTTCTCCACGACACTTTGAATACCCTCGTATTCAGAGATATTCAGCCCTTCAAAGCCTTCATAGTCATGGATCGCCCATTCTTCTGCGTCCGCTATGGGCGAGGCTTTCAAAACCTCGTTGATCTGATCCCAGATGGCATCTTCTCCGAGTGTGGCATCGATCCATGCCCCGTGCAGATAACCGTTATTATATGCTGCCAGACAGGCCACATAAATTCTGATTTCTCCTTCGTTCTTCATCTTAAACCTCCGTCAGGTAAGGGTTGCGCATAACCCTTCCTGGCCTTCGCCGAGAACGGGGTGGGCAAACGGAGTGTGAAAACCGGCGGCGGGCGCAGCAGGCTTACCTGCGAGCCTCGGGAGACCGTCTGTTTTCATCGAAGTGCGCTGAAGGGGTTGGCCCCTAAGCCTTGCGCGAGGGATCAAAGCCGAATGGCCGAGACGAAGAACTCGGCTCGGTTCACGAGAGCCCGTCCAGCGATGCTGGTGCGAACAACTATGGTTAGCTTCTGCTGGTTTGATGAAGAGTCTTTAGGCTGACTCATTTATCGGTTTTGACCGAACAGGCTTCCAGATCTAAAGGACATAAAGTTTTTAAGACTATTCCCCAAGAAGATTGCAACCAAAGCTAGACCTGCGTAGGCAATATTTCTATCCGGTTGTTATTGGAAGCTTGAATCAAAAGGGGGATTCTTATGCGTTTTGGGAAGAAAATTTTGTTGGCGGCATCAGCTATGACGCTCGCCGCGTCCGGTATTGGCGTCGCCCACGCTACCAAGCCAAATCATTTTGTCGGGACAAATGGAGATGATACGTTTCCGGGATATCTAGTGAATGGGCATGCATACTGGGGTAATGATGGTTACGATCAGATCAACTATGAGGGCTATGCTTATAATTACATTTTCTTAGACGGCGGAAACGGATTTCTACACGTCTACAAATCTGACGGTCAAATGGATTTGGTGCAGTATTTTGAAGGAATGTGGTTTGAAGATGAGCAGTCTTGGAGATCGGTTGACGATCTGATCGCAAACGGAGGAAGCCTGGACCATGTGGAAGTCGTTGGCTCGACCAGTGTGGATCAGTTCTCTGGCTCCAACACCGGTCAGTCCATTTATTATGGCGGCCCTTCAGATGACCAAGTCGATTACCAAGGCGCGTCGACAGATTATGTTTTCGAGGAACATCCCAGTGGTTTGATCAAAGTCACCAAGCCAAATGGCGGCTATGATATGTTCGATTCCATTGAGAGCGTATGGTTCCAAGGGGACCAGTATTGGAGCTGGACCGCTGATCTGATCACCACGGGCAACCCTTCAACCCATGCTGAGGAATATGGCACGAGCGGGCAGGACGTGTTTCAGGGATCGCTTACGGGCCAGACTATTTTCTATGGTTATGATGAGTATGACCAAATCGATTATCCGGGCGGTCAGTCGGATTACACCTTCGAGTTACAGGCAAGCGGTCAGGTCTTTGTCACCAAGGCGAGCGGTGAGTACGACATTCTGGATTCCATTGAAGGCATATGGTTCCAGGGCGAAGGCGTCTGGAAGTCAATTGAAGAATTAACTACGGGGTCTGGCGGCGGGACACCGACGCACACCGAAGTGCATGGCACATCTGGCGAAGATGTGTTCTCCGGGCTGCTCACAGGTCAAACAGCTTATTTTGGTTATGATTCCTACGACCAGATCGATTACGAAGGCTACACATCTGACTATGTGTTCGAAGAACAAACTGACGGTACGGTCACAGTAACAAAACCAAACTACGAGTATGACATCATGGATTCCATTGAAGGTATCTGGTTCCAGGATGAGCAGGTTTGGAGCTCTGTCGCTGATCTGCTGTCTGGTGGCTCTCAGCCACCGTCTCATGTGGAAGAGTTCGGCACCTCAGGCGAAGATACGTTCCAAGGCCAATCCACCGGCCAGTACGCTTATTATGGATACGATGCGTATGATCAGGTTGATTACCCCGGTTACAGCTCAGAATATACGTTCGAGCTTCAATCCGGCGGTGAGGTGTTTGTCTATAAACTAAGCGGTGAGTACGACATTTTGGACTCCATTGAGGGCATTTGGTTCCAAGGCGAAGAAGTCTGGAGTTCAATGGATGATCTTGTGTCTGGCGGCGGTGGTGGTTCCGGAGGGACGGGGCAACTCGAACATTTCGGTGTTCCGGTTACGCTGGTCGGTGCCAACATGGCTTGGTCGGAATCCAGTCGCTATTCTATCGAGATTGGGACGCCGACAATCAATCTCAGCGGGATACAACAGCGTTTAGGTGAGGTTGAATCTGCAGGGGGTAATTCTATTCGAATTTGGCTCCATACGACCGGGCATAACACGCCGAACATTCAAACCAATGGCGTTGTTACAAGCCTGAGCGATCAGGTAAGTGATCAGGTGGTCATTGACCAGTTGGAGACCATCCTTGATGAGGCTTGGGCGCGCGGAATTCTTGTCACCTTCAGCCTCTTCTCGTTCGATATGCTGTGCGACGAATATGGTGATGATTGGGGGTATCAGGGCGTCTGGCAAATGGAGAGCCACCGCACCATGCTGGTAAGCGAGTATCAGTCCTATATCGATAACGCGCTTATCCCTATGGTTCAGGGTGTCAAAGATCACCCGGCAATGTTTGCATGGGAGGTGTTCAACGAGCCTGAAGGAATGATTTCTTCTCCTGGAGTTCAAAACGGTATTGAAGAAAGCACATGGTGTCCGGCCACATATCCGCTGTCTCTCAATGCGGCACAGCTGTTTGTGAACCGGGTGGCCGCCGCTATTCATGCAGCAGACCCGAATGTTAAGGTCACTTCGTCAACTCACACCGATTTTTATAATCATTTTTCCAACGCGACGCTGACATCTTTGAATGGGTCTGATCCAGCAGGAACGCTCGATTTTTATGAGCTGCACTTCTACGATAATGGCTACAGCAATCCGCCATATGCTACTTCGGCAAGTGTCTATAATGCCGACAGGCCGATTATCATTGGTGAGTACTACGTGCACGAAGTTCCGAGCAATCCAGGGAGCGTAGCATCTCTTTCTGTGATTTTGGATCAAGGATATGCGGGAGCGTGGCCGTGGTCGCTCGCGACCAATAATGTCGGAGATATTCAAAACGCGATTTCACATGTGTCGCCCGAACGCAGAAGTTTAGATCAACCGGCTGTGGAGGCATGCATCGCAAACCAACCGAGTTCCTGCTACAATCAATAACTCGAGTTTTTGGTATCTCAGAAACTAACTCTAGCTGCGAAAGCCCGCCAAATTGGCGGGCTTTTTTGCTGTAAGTGGCGCAATTATTGCTCTTGATTATTCCAGTGTTTCAACCTTGGGCGGTTCACAAACGAGAGCGTGGAAATGCAATTAAATTGTGCGTTTGAATATATCTCTATGCGAAGACAGTTCGCTGTAGATTGGCTAATTCGTGCCCAAGATGCGACGCCTGATGGCGGGTTCAGCTATGGCTATTATTTTCGCGGCGTTCCCTTCACGAGAATGAAGTTTGGCTGGCGCGAGAGTTATATCGAAACAACAGGTTATATCGCAGAGGCTTTTTTTGATCTTGCGGCGCGCAGGCAAGATGAATCCTATGGAGAACGCGCGCTGCGTGCAGCCAACTGGCTTCTAACAAGACAAAATGAGGACGGTTCATTTTCAAATGATCGGTATACCCAAAATGAGGGTATCGTATTTGATACTGGTCAGGTTTTGTTTGGATTGGTTGCTGCCTTCAAACACACTGACGAAGAAGAATACTTGACTGCTGCGCGCCGCGCAGCTGACTGGCTTGTCCAAAAACTTGATCCAGATGGTGCATGGCGCAGAAATACGCATAATTCATGTGTCCATACCTATAACACCAGAACCGCCTGGGCCGTGCTTGAGCTAAGCCGGGTCTATCCAAACTCATATTACGAACTCGCGGCTCGTAAAAATTTGGATTGGGCTCTTACGCAGTTGAACGGCACTGACTTATTTGAAAACTGCGGATTTACGCCCGGGGACACAGCGTTCACTCATACAATCGCTTATGCAATCAGGGGATTACTCGAAGGCGGTTTGATCCTGGGCGATCAAAATTTTCTAGGCGCTGCGCAGCGCGCTGCGCACCGGGTAGCTGAATATCTGAGGAAAGACGGTTTTCTTCCCGGTGATATCAACGAAAACGGTGGGGCGAATACGCGCTACGCCTGCTTAACCGGAAACTGCCAGATGGCTATCATCTGGTACAAGCTGTTTGAAGAAACCGGCGATAGGTTTTGGCTCGAATGTGCCGATGCTGCACTCTCTTTTGCTTCGCATCACCAGAATACCGGGTCGAAGAACCAAGGGGTTCGCGGCGCACTGGCGGGATCTTATCCTTTCTGGGGTAAGTATACGCCTTTGGCATATCCGAATTGGGCTACAAAATTTTTGCTCGAAGCCCTGCTCCAAAAGGAAGCGCTGATTTTGAGGGAGCAAAACTGATGAGATTTCCTCGTTCTGAAATCTTAGGATGCGAGTTCGATGCCGTGACGCAGCGACAAGTTCTGGACTGGTCGAGAGAAGCTCTCGCGGGGCGTTGCAGCGGATGGCTTTCTTCTGTCAACACCGCGATCTTGGTTGAGATGAAACCGGGGTCTTTTTTGAAGGAGTTTACGCAGCACTCAGCGCTTACTTTGGCGGACGGGCAACCCATTGTCTGGCTGTCTCGTTTACTCGGGCGGCCCTTGCCTGAGCGCGTGACTGGCGTCGATCTGGTTGAGAGCCTGTCACGCCTCGCAAGAGATCAGGGAAAGTCCGTTTATCTCCTCGGGGCGAAGGACGAGATTGTTTCAAAATCTGCAGAATATTTATCGGCAAAGATCGAAGGCCTGAACATAGCTGGCGCGAGGAACGGATATTTCTCCGATAGCGAAGCTGAAACTGTGGCACGAGAAATCCGCCGGTCAGGTGCAGACATCATATTTGTTGGGATGGGCGCGCCGCGCCAGGAACTGTTTTTATCCAAGTATTGGGATACTTTGGGCGTTCGTATTGCGGTTCCTGTAGGCGGAAGCTTCGATGTGCTGTCAGGGCTTCGCAAACGTGCGCCGCAATGGATGCAAGTGAGCGGTCTTGAGTGGTTTTATCGAATGATTCAAGAGCCTCGCAGGCTTGTGAAAAGATACGCCGTTACCAATACGGTATTTACTGTGCGCGCTGTAACAGAGTTAGTTGCCCACCGGTTTAGGCGGGCATAAGCGCCGTCAGCCGGCGCGCTAATTCTTTCACAATTATCTTTGAAGCCGTACCGTCGCCGTACGGGTTTTTGATTTCAGACATTGAACGATGTGCAGCTGGATTGCTGAGTAAACGTTCTGCGTTCCGCACGATGTTATCAGTATTTGTTCCCACCAATCGAACTGTACCGGCCTCCGCCGCCTCGGGACGCTCAGTTGTATCGCGCGTGACCAGAACCGGAACGCCTAGCGAAGGGGCTTCTTCTTGGATGCCGCCTGAATCGGAGATGACCAGGTATGCTCTGGACATCACTCTGACGAATGACAGGTAGTTTAACGGCTCGGTTAGATGAACATTAGGGAGCGCGCTTAACTTCGCGTCCACGGTAGTTCTAACTTTCGGGTTCATGTGAACGGGAAAGACGATCTCAACGTCATCGCGGTTAGAAATGTTCCTGACGGCATCGCAGATATTCTCCAGCCCGGCTCCAAGATTTTCTCGCCGGTGGGATGTTACCAGAACTAACTTTTTTGCTGGATCAAGCCGGGGAAGAATTGCGTCTGCATGCATTTGAAGATCAGGCGAGTTATCGAGACGTTCTGCCGTTAGAAGGAGAGCGTCGATCACGGTGTTTCCTGTAACGATGATGTCGCTTGAGCGCGCGCCTTCATCCAAGAGATTTTGACGCGCTGATGAGGTCGGCGCGAAGTACAGGTCAGCAGTGAGGTCTGCAACTCTGCGGTTAATCTCTTCCGGCCATGGCGAGTGCTTATCGTAAGTACGCAAACCCGCCTCGACGTGCGCTAACGGGATTTGATTGAAATACGCCGCAAGAGATCCAGCGAGGGTCGTGGCCGTGTCTCCGTGCACGAGGATCACGTCAGGCTTCACGCGTTCAATGACGCTCTGAAAATCAGCAAGCATGGTTGCTACTAGGTTTGAGACCGAACGGTTACCTCGCATCGCATTCAGTTCAATGTCAGCGGCGAGGTCGAAGTCAGACAGTGCTTGATTGAGCATGTCTGTGTGCTGGCCGGATGAGCACAAAATGACTTCGAAGCTTGGTTGAAGTTTTAGCTCACGAACCAATGGTGCCATTTTGATCGCTTCAGGCCTTGTTCCGATGAAGACGAGGGCTGTTTTTTGGAATGATACAGGCATCTTGAATTCAACTGCACCTTGTTGGGACACTGTGCAGTGTTGCATTCAAGATATGTTCCAACTGATCACGCGATGTTTGGCGAATTGATTACCAAAGCTGTGATATGACTGGCATCATTAGCAACGAGAAAGGCGCAAGAATCGTAATGGCCGTTCGGACGAAACGTTGGAACAGCACAGTTTAAGTCCCGAATACCTTGATTATGCTTCGATCATTGTCTGGGATATTCTAAACTCGACGGTGCGAACCGGATATCGGATTGTGCGCCAAAATGAAGACTTGTGAAATTTTACCTATCGGAGCAAAATCCGTCTGCGAGGTCATTCAATTCAAAATTGAGTGTGCTCTGGCCGAAAAATAATATATAATAAACAAAGAACTATCGGGTTAACCAAGCGTTATCGCGAATGTGAGACAGAAGTTTAGAATCGCTTGCTTTGAAAATACAATGACGAATACGAAACAGATACTTGCAATGTTGAAGAGCCAGGCGGAAGGCGATACGGATCGCTTTTACTCCATTGCGCTTCAAATTGCAGCGTCGGAAGCGCGAAAGGGGCACCGTGCTACCGCCACAGAAATTCGTGAAGCAGTCGATGGGGTGCGGTCCAAGAACTCCCGCGGCGCAAGCGTCCCAATTTCGTTTGCGCAACCCAGAGGTGAACTTGAAAGCTTGCTCGATCTTCAAGAGCCCAAGCTAAAGCTCACGGACGTTGTCCTGCAGCCAACAGTAAGTGAGCGCTTAAAGGACTTGATCCGGGAACAGGTGAAACGAGACTGGCTCCGTGAGCACGGAAAGACACCGAACCGGCGGGTATTGTTTGTTGGCCCCCCCGGATCCGGTAAAACGATGACGGCTGAGGCATTGGCGGGTGAACTCAAGCTCCCGCTATATGTTATTCGTCTGGAATCTCTGATCACCCGGTATATGGGCGAAACCGCCGCGAAGCTTCGTTTGGTTTTTGATGAAACGTTAAAGCGGCGCGGCGTATATCTTTTTGATGAGTTCGATGCGATAGGCGGAACGCGAAAGGCGTCGAATGACGTGGCCGAGATGCGGCGCGTGCTGAATTCATTTCTTCAACTCATGGAAAAGCCGAACGCAACCGACAGCGTGTTGCTTGGCGCGACCAATCACCCAGAACTTCTCGATCAGGCGCTTCTAAGGCGCTTCGATCTGGTTTTGGAATTTGACTTACCTACAGATGAGCAAATCAAAAAACTGATTCAGAAATATCTTCGCCCGTTAAAGTTTCCCCGGCTTAGATGGAAAGAAATTGTTGAGTGTGCACGAGGACTCAGTCAATCTGAGATTGCGCGCGCTTCAGAAGATGCTGTAAAGACTGCAATTCTTGATGAGCGAAATACATTGAACTCGGAAGATGTATTGCGCAGGTTGAAGGACCGAGCGGACATGAGGCGTGCGTTTGGTCAAATTAAGTAATTTGAACTGCACATGCCCGATTTTGACAAACCACACTTCAATATCAGTAACCGTGTAATCAGGCGCAGCTATCAAGCCCCCTCTCGCAATATGGGAGGAGGTTCGGCCCCTAGAGTACGTGCCGAACACGCAGCGAGATTGGATACAGAGTTCAATATAGCATTTGCTGGCGCTGACGAAGCTCGTCCTAGTGACCCGCGCCTAGAGGCACCCACTGGCGTATATCTGGAAGTAGAACTTCGAGGCTCTAAACGTCCGGATGATGTGTTACAAAGAAAAAGTGACGGTATCATTCCGGGGGCGGCAAAACGATCTGAAGCGGGCGATTTAAGCGTTGCACTTTTCGTTCCCGATGACGCGCGACCGGTTCTCGAAGCAATATTGAACGAGTATCGAAGTGGACCTACCAACCGCAAAGGTGAACCGCCGAAAAAAGACAAAATCGAACCTATTGAATCTGTTCGACAAGCACGGCTTGAGACTTTTTGGACGGATGATCCCCGAGCGCTTCCACAGCAAGCCACTGATGCGATCTGGTGGGAAATATGGTGCTATAAGGATAAGCACATCAAAGTTGCAGATGTGGCAGCTAAACTGGGTTGTAACATCGCCGATGACCATTATTGGTTGCAGTTTCCTGAATCAACAGTCATCCAGGTTTATACAGATCGTGTCACTCTGGAATTGCTCCTGTTCGCGAGTGGAGGAATTGCCGAGCTCAGGAGAGGTAGTTCTTCACCGACCTTCTTTCTCGATATGGATGCTGAAGACCAGCTCGAATGGTCTGAAGACCTCGCCGGGAGAATCCGATGGCCGTATGACGACGCACCCGCAGTTTGTATTTTAGATACAGGCGTGAACCGAGGCCACATGCTAATCGAACCCGCTTTGTCCGCCGGCGATGTCTTGAGTGTGGACAATGCTTGGGGTGGTGATGATCACAACAGCCACGGCACAAAAATGGCCGGTGTATCTTTGTTGGGAGATTTGCTTCCTCATCTCGAGGGTAACAGCGTGATTGCGTTAACGCACCGCGCAGAGTCGGTTAAAATTCTTCCTCCCGGCGGTTTTCCTGCAAATAATCCGATGAGTTATGGATCAATAACTCAATCAGCTTTGTCGGTAGCAGAAATAAACAATCCCGAACGTCATCGCGTGTGTTGCCTCGCGGTCACCAATGAAGACGTTTCTGGTGCACGTGCTACGACTTGGAGTTCTGCAATTGATCAGGCTTGCGCCGGAGCAATGCCAGGTGACGACAAACAGGCTCCTAAGCGATTGTTTGTTATTTCGGCTGGTAACGCCCCTGAGCATATTGACCCCACACTCATTCTTGATGCTGCCGATCTTCCGATTGAAGACCCTGCGCAGTCTTGGAATGCTCTAACTGCAGGTGGCTACACCGACAAAACTGAAATCGATGAGCCGGGATACCAACATTGGGAACCTATGGCGGAGGCAGGAGATTTGAGTCCGTATAGCCGGACATCGATTTCTTGGACACAGGGTAGGTCACCCATAAAGCCTGAAGTTGTCTTCGAGGCGGGTAACCGGGCAATGAACCCATCAGGAAACGAGGCGCTCACATTTGACTCATTGTCATTAGTCACCACTGGCCACAACAGCGCTCAGCACCCTTTGGTGCCGTTTGGCGCAACGAGCGCAGCGGCTGCCCAAGCTGGGCGCCTGGCTGCACGATTGATGGCAGACCACCCGGACTTATGGCCGGAAACGATCAGAGCGCTGATTGTCCATAGTGCAGAATGGACGCCCATCATGCTTGAAAAACTTGATAACGCCTCTGGATTACAGGCAAGATATCCAATCTTGCGGACCTATGGATATGGCGTACCCGATTATGGCCGAGCAAACGCTTCTGCAACAAATCACTTGGCGCTAGTCGCTCAGAATTACATTGTGCCGTTCATCACTGAGAATGGATCAAAGAAATTCGGCGATTGCCATCTCTATCCGTTGCCGTGGCCGGTGGAGGTCCTTCAGGAATTGGGCGAGCAGGATGTGAAATTGAAGGTCACACTGTCGTACTTCATCGAGCCTAATCCTGGGCGCTTCGCGTCTATTGACGCTCAGCGGTACCAATCGTTCGGATTGAGGTTCGATTTAAAGCGCCGCACAGAGAGCGAGCAAAATTTCATAGAGCGCATCAATGCGAAGGAACGAGACGATCCTCGTGGTGCTGGTCCTAGAAGCGACGGTGACAGCGGATGGAGGTTTGGGCCGAAAAGTATCTCAGCAGGCTCTCTTCATTGCGATGAATGGATGGGACCTGCGGCGCACCTAGCTGCAAGAGATATGATTTGCATCAAGCCTGTCACCGGCTGGTGGAAGGACTCGGCGAGGAACTGCAACCGTAAAGTGCGATACGCTCTCGCGGTAACATTGAGTACACCAGATGCCGATGTCGATTTATATACGCCCATCAAAACGATCATCGAAAATCAGGTCGGTATATCAATAGAGACCTAATGCTTGCTTCAGCAGGCAAAAAGCAGGTGGGGATGCTAACGGGGCGGGCGCAGCCACCGCCCCTTGCCGAGCAAGCGAAGCGCAGTGAGAAGATGAGGCTGTAAGACAGCCTCCATCTTGCGGGACGCAGTTTTCTTTAGATGCGAATGTAAGACAGTTTGATTTCGCAAATGATTGCTCATGCAACAGTGCTAAAAGAGGGAACATTCTAGAAGCGAAAGCGCTTCCACCGGGGACTACTTTCGGCAAACTCGGGCGACCCGAACACGCCGACAATAGAGCATTAATTGCATTTATGCTGCGCCAGCTTCTCAACTATTTCGACAGCTGTCTTTAGTAGTGCAGGATCTTCGATTTTGTTGAGTGCTAGGATGACCCTGGAAATTTCATTGCTTTGCATGGCTCTGGGTGGGGTGAGGCTCTCGCCGAACACGTCATTTTCCACGCCGTAAAAAACCTCGTGATTAAAAAAATATTCGAGCGGTTTTTCTAGTGCGATAGCAATCTCTGCGAGACGGCTCGCAGAGACCCGGTTGATACCTTTTTCGTATTTTTGGATTTGCTGGAACGTTAGGCCGACCTTCTTCGCAAGATCAATTTGCGTCAGCTTTATTTCCTTGCGGGCAGTGCGGATGAGGATGCCTATAGCCTCATCCATTCTGGTAACTGCCTTAGGATCATTACTGCTAGTGCCCATTTTGTCCCCGCCAATGCCCACCAAGCTTTGATGTTAGTGCGAACGGGAGGTCAGAGCAACTTAACGGGGATTGGCTATTAAGCGTCGACGGGCTCAGGCTGCTCAAGCGTCAGAAGTTCATGCATCAGGATGTACTTAAGCGCACCAGCAGTTTTTGTGACCTGATTTTCTGCGCCGAGTAAATCGCCGGTCATCTGCTGTATATGTGCTGACATCATAACCAGTGACTTCAGTTCTTTTTCCATTTCATGTGCGTGATTAGGTTGCATGGTAAAGCCCCTTCCTTTTTGGCTTTATCATTGCGCTCAAGACTGCTTGTCTTGTCCTGATGTGTAGCTGAGTGTTGCCTGATTTAATCTGAGTACTTTGTATTGATACAGAAAAAATAACTTCCGGCATGGTCGGGCAACCACGCCAGAAGCCGTTTAGTTTGGGCAAACGGGAGAAAACTAAATGCCGGGCCTACTAAATCTCGAAGATCAGTCGGTTCAATGTGAACATGTTTGCTTTGATTTTTACCGCAGTATTATAGAAACAGACGAAAGTCAATCAAAAGTAGAATTTAGGATTATGCACGTGCTGCGCGTGCTCATGGAGAATAATGGGCGGGTCGTGAGCAGAGACGTGTTGCACGAACGCGTCTGGGACGATGTTCATGTTGGAGAGGACTCCCTAAACCGCGCAATCTCAGTTCTTCGTAGAGAATTTTCGGCGGCGGGCCTCAGGAATCTTATCACGACCATTCCAAGGCGAGGATATAGGTTTGATGGAGAGCTTAAGCTCGTATCTCCATCAGCTTCCCCAGGGCGCGCGAGCGATAAAGCAAAGAGCCGCTCGCGGCTAACATCCGGCGCATTGATATTGGGGGCATTGGCGTTTGTCGTCTTAATCGGGTCAGCCGCGTGGATTGCTGGCAATGCAACAGAGACGGCGAGTGCACAACACCTCACCCCGGAACAAGTCGCTGCGCAGATTTCGCCAACATTTAATGCAGCAATCCCAGAGCGCCAGCCAGCGATAGATCGCCGCGCGATCAGAAGCGCTTTGTCGCCGCTTTTAGACCGAGGAATGCCGGTGGATACCGCTGTCGCAACTCTCGTCGAATATCAGGATTTTGAAGAAGCGATTAGAGTGATGCGCGAAGCGCAGGACGGCTCTATGGGATCTCTGACACCTGAGAAATACACCGAGTTCTTGCATCAGATCGGGGCGCTTGCATTTGATCGGCAAAGTGATGTGGCTATCGCGGTGTATCTCGAGATTTTGCTGTTTAATCCGGATGATGTGCTAGCGTTGTCTCAGCTCTCAAAGCTCTATGTTCTTAAGAACGAAAGACGAGAGGCACTAGCGTATATCGAGCAAGCTCTTGCGGCGGACGAGTTGTCACCGGCGGATCGTCTGGATTTAGAAGTGACGCGCATCCGCGCAAGCGTTGAAGACTTCCCTGAAGCAGCGCAGCAACTGGAGCGCGTACACGCGGAGGCCGTGGCTTTGGAGCAGTATTCGGTGGCTGCAAACGCGCTTCGCTATCAGGTAAATTATGAGTGGCTGAATGCCACTGTATCAAATGCAATTACACCTGATGATTTAGAACGTTGGATTGGTCTTTTGGAGAGCGTACTTGTTTCACACGAAGCGAGCGAAACTTTTCACGAAATCCCTCTAACGAAGTCCATGATGGGATTGATGCTCAAACAATTGGACCGGAGGGATGAGGCCATAGCAGTGTTCTCAGAAGCGCTGGCATTAGAGCGCTTGCTGCACAGGCCAACGTGGCAGCACGCTATTCTAACCAATCTGGCCACGACATACCTCGAAATCGGAGACCTAGAGCGCGGAGCGCGATACAACGACGAAGCTATCGTCGTCTTGCGAAATGCTAATCTGGCTTCGCAACTTCACTACAACTGGATGCTTGCATCAAAGATTGCCCACGAAAGCGGGCAAAGTGACGAGGCCTGCAGGATTTTTCGTTTAGCCATGCAGGCCTGGCCACCTTCACTGGAAGTACCGGGCGACGATGTTCAGCTGGAATCTGAGCTAGGCTGCGCCGCACCGATTATAAGCGCGATGAGGAATTAGATTCCAAAGGAAATACAAATTCCGCAACCAGCCCCTGTGCAGCAATTGAGTGTGACCATGATCTGATCCGGATCACCCGAGGATTCCGCTTCTGAACGCTCCGCTACCTTAGGAGGATCAAGAGACACCTCGATTGCGAAATCTAGCTGACTAGCTTCACTGATCCCATGGTTTTCCATGGCCCAGATCGCTTTGGCGAAAAATTTCTCATAGAGCCTTTGCTTGAGCAGCTCTGCTTTTTCCGGTGAGATTTGACCGTCAAGAAAATCCTGAAGCTGTTGCTTTGTAATTATACCAGACATGTATGCCTCCATTCGCTAAAAAACGCCCCACCAAAACTACTTTGAATTGAATTTAGTCAAGGGCGGCGCTGTTCCTGAATTTTTCGGAACAGCGCAAATTTTAGGACAATTTCACTGGGGTAGGAAAAGATTGCTATCTCAAAGGCCGGATCGGCGCATTGAGCGGCGTATAAGCTCGCTCTTTGGCGAATGCGCGTTGGACAACCGAAAATATTCAGCTATCGAAGATTGTATATTTCTTTGGTACTAAAAGCTTGGCTGGCTGGGGGCTTAAATGGGCAGGCTCACTCTCATAATTTTTGCGTGTATTGTGATTTTTGCAGGATGGCCCATGCAGGCTGTGAGCGAAGAGCATGATTGTTCCGGCCACTCACCCAGGAACAACCAGCGCTATACCACCACTGAGGTAAACCTGAGAAGCTGGAGCAGCACGGGCGCGGATATTTTGGCCACTCTGCCTGAAGGCGAGATTGTGTTTGCATACCAAACTTCCGGAGGGTGGTCGCGGGTCAATGTCGCTTCGTTGAATGTTACTGGTTATGTGGCCACGCGCTATCTCTCAGAGGCATGTGTGCCAGGCGGAGGATTGTCTCGCAGTTTGCTCTCAAGAGCTAATATATCGGCAATCTTACGGTCTCAGAGTTTGTCACGTTATAGTGGCTCGTGTCCTTGCCCATATAATTATGATCGCGGCGGTAGGCGCTGCGGCGCTCGCAGTGCGTATTCGCGTCCCGGAGGGGCAAGTCCGCTTTGCTATCCGCGCGATGTTACTGCTAACATGATTCAGTCATTCATCTCGTCCCGTCCTTGATACCGCTCACGTTCGAGGATGGTTTTCATCTTCTTTTGCGCGCTTTGATTCTCGCGCTGCTGGAAGAAGATCAGAACTGAAAGCCATGTTTGACGGAAGTTCGAAGCACCGCGTTCCTGCAGCTCGGTGCGTTCTGCTGTGCGGCGCGCTAGCTGTTCTTCTTGCTGGCGAATGTACTTCGCGAATTTTGGCATTGGGTGCATTCGCTCACGTTTTCACGATACTATTCGAGAAAACACTTTAAACGCCCAATGATCTGCAGAACTTTTCATACTGATGTGTTGGACGGCGGCGTATGCATTCGAATCCATCAGTCGACAGAATATAAAAAAAACAAACAAAGCACTTTAAATAGAAAAATATTTGCATAAGTATCATCTTCTGCTAGAGTTAATTAAAATTAACAATTCAGAGGCAGGTGAAAGTTATGCGCACGCTAAATTCAGCAGAGATTAACGTTGTTTCTGGGGGAGTTTTTTATGAAGACGACCCGTTTGCGTTTGGTGGTTTTGATACTGACGTCACTCCCTATAACGATGCAATTACCGCAACATCCAATGGGGACGGAACATACGATTACCTAATCCACCAAGATGGCTTCTTTGACTTAAACGGAAATGCAGAATGGGATGGCTACGAGCCGGCGCGTTCGGAAGGTTTTACTGGAACTACAAATTCTGTGCCCGGTACTGATCCCGTTGATCTTTTGAACTCATTTACGCCGCTACCTCCCGCCCCGTCGATATCATAGTGTCGGTAGTGGTTCTAAGTTAGTTTAATGCGCCATTTGGTCACTTTATCACTGCTGTTCGCTTCGCTGAGTTATGCAGCCAACTCGGATGTCGAACAGCAGCTTGAGACGCTGGATGCCTTCCAAACGTTTTGTTTGGACACAAACATGGACGCAGAAAATTTTTCGAACTTGGTTGGCCAGTTCCACCTTGAAGTAGTGCCACGAGAGTTTGTAACAGAATACATGAACGGTATCATTCCATTTCACATTTATGCTTATCGGCTGCACGAAGAGGCATATTTGATCTGGGAGGTTCAAGGCGAAATAACCAGCCAACAAAGACAACTGCACCGCGCCGGAAATCAAACGACAAGCAGTCCGATTAACGCAGATAACGTATTGCCGGATGTGTTGGGGCTTGGAACGAACCCGATCATTGGCGCAAAAGGATGTCGTATTCTCTCTTTCAATGCAGAGATTCCGGCTTTTAGTGATCTTCAGTCGTTGAGTTTTGAAAACAGGATTGCAGGCGAGCCTACGCTCACACGGCAAGTTGTACGAAATTTTCCGAACTCCTCTGAATCCGGTGACCACCTCGCTTGGCGCGTTGGAGGAGAAATAAACATAAACTATTTTCAAGCCTACACAGAAGCTTTGATTATTTTATCTGTCTCTCAATCCGTTTCACCGGACGACGCTGCGCCTTCTTACCTAATTCCAGAATAAATTCTGCCGTTCAGCTTGCACGGCGGGTCTGAATTAAGTGGGCCAAGGATTTTAAGTGCTCGGCGAATGTACCTAATCGCGCTTTGTGGCTGGGGAGCTTATGCAGATAGATCCCAAGACAATTCTTATATCTGAACTACTAGGTAACGCTTGTGTCACTTCTCAATCTGTCCGGATTTAAAAGCATGCCGTTACTCCGACAAGCAGAAGCAGCGGAATGTGGCTTGGCGTGCGTCGGCATGATCGCGGGGTATCACGGATTTCAAGTTGATCTGCCGACACTGAGGCGTGATTTTCCAATATCACTTAAAGGAGCAACGCTTGCCGATGTGATCCAGATTGCGGCTGGAATGAATTTCGGCTCAAGGGCACTTCGGTGCGAGCTATCCGAGCTCAAAAACCTGCGAACGCCCGCGATTTTGCATTGGAAGATGAGCCATTTCGTCGTGCTTAAAAAGGCGACATCGAGAAGAGTGGAAATCTTCGATCCTGCGCTGGGACGACAGAGCTTTCAGATGGAAGACATTAGTGATCAATTTACAGGAGTCGCACTAGAGCTTACCCCTACTTCGAATTTCGTAAAAAAAAGAGAGCGTAACCCTATTCGACTGACCAGCCTTGTCAGGCTGAGCGGAGAGAGTTGGAAGGCACTTGGCCAAGGCGTTCTGCTCTCTTTGTTTCTCCAAATATTCGTATTGCTTACCCCATATTATATGCAGCTCGTCATTGATGATGCGATTTTAAAGGGTAATCTGAATTTTCTAACAGCGATCGCCACGGGATTTGGGGTGCTCGCTCTTTTCGAAATGCTGACCGGTGTACTGCGCGGCCTGGTGTTCCAGTTTCTCTCCAATGTGGTGGCCTTCGATATGGAAGCCAGCCTTTTGCACCACATGGTGCGCTTACCCTTATCCTATTTTCATCGCAGACACACCGGGGATATTCAACAGCGGTTTCAATCGCTTCTGCCTATCAGAGATTTCGTTGTGAACGGCGCAATAGCGGCCTTGCTGGACGGCGTGCTTGCCATCTTCATCGGCGTAATTTTGTTTATGTACGATTTCTACCTCGGGCTAACCGTGCTTGCAGTGGTGATATTATATGCGCTGGCTCGGCTAAGTTTTTTAGAGATATCGAAGAAACTCGCAGGAAACCTTCTGGTGGCTGAGGCAAAAGAGAACACCAAATTCTTGGAAACCTTGCGCGCAATGCAAACCATCAAGGTGTCAGGGGCGGAAGTGGAACGGGAAAACCTTTGGAGAAACTTAGCGGCTGAAACCCTAAACGCTCAAATTAGGGTGGGCAATGTCAATATTGGCTATCAAGCGCTGAATAAGTTTTTGATGGCGGGCTCAAATGTTCTTATAGTTTACCTTGCAGCGCAGTCCATTTTTCAAAGCGAAATGACGATCGGAATGCTCACAGCCATAATGGCATACAAAGGCCAATTCGAAGGCCGCTTAACCACGCTTCTTGATCAATGGGTGGCCTTTAAGTTGCTTGATGTCCATTTAGAGCGCGTTTCGGACATTGGCCTTACTGAGCAAGAACAGCACTTGAAAACGCAGGGAATGAACAAACCCCTCGACGGCAAAATCGAAGTTCGTAAGCTCATGTTTCGCTACGCACCTCATGAAAAGGAAGTGCTAAGAAACATAAATTTGAAAATTGAGCCTGGGGAATTCGTAGCAATTTGCGGCCCGTCAGGTTCAGGTAAGTCCACATTGATGCGTCTACTGGTCGGATTGTATCAACCAAGCTACGGCGAAGTACTGTTTGACGGTTATCCCGTCTCGTCCTGGGGGTTATCGAATCTTCGCAGACAAATCGGAGTAGTCATGCAAGACGATACACTGCTTGCTGGCTCTATCGAAGAGAACATCTCTCTATTCGACGACCGGCCAGACCACGATACAATCCGTTGGGCTGCCAAATTGGCGCAGATTGATGAAGACATCCAGAATATGCCTATGGGATACAAGTCGCTCGTTGGAGATATGGGCTCGTCTTTATCGGGTGGGCAGCAGCAACGTGTGATGATCGCGAGGGCGTTGTACCGCAGGCCTAAGTTGCTTGTCATGGATGAGAGCACGAGTGCTTTGGACATAACGCGTGAACAAAATTTAAATCAGGCTCTGAAGGAGTTGACCATGACGCGGATTGTGGCGGCCCACAGGCCTGAAACTCTGAGAGCCGCTGATCGCGTAGTCGTCTTGGAAGGTGGTACCTTGAATAGCCCATTTGCTCAAAACGTAGAAAATCGCGATAACACCAATCGTTTTTCGATTGACTTATCCTGATCATTGCAAAATGTCTGAGTTTTCCGCCGCCTGTTGGAGCAGCAAAATTTTTTCGTTTCCATAGGCGTAAAAGGCGCTCAGCGTGTGCTTAAAAGTGGCTCTAGCAACCATTCGATCAGTCGGCGATCTTCCAATACGATTTCGGCGGTCAGCTCCATTCCCGATTGCAGCGGGATATTGCTTGAGAAAGCCTCGATGGACGTGTCCTCTAACTGGACCGAGACGCGGTAGAGAGGCTCTGGATTTTGAGATGTAATGCCGAGTTCTTGCGGCATGAGAGTCGCAGACGAGATATCTGAAACAATGCCTCTTCCAAAGCCGAATTTTTGATAGGGAAGCGCGTCATACTGCAAGTTAACTTGCTGGCCGGTCTCCACAAATGCGATTGCACGGGACGGAAGAAACAACTCTGCAACCAGAACGCTGTTTTCGGGTGAAATTGTGAGCAGCGGCACATTTGGATTTGAAACTTCACCTGCGCGTGCCTGAAGTGCAGTGACGTAGCCGTTGGTTGTCGCCACCAGAACGTAAGATGCATCGGCCTCAATTTGCTGTATTTGTGCTTCGAGTTGTATCAAACGCTGATCCAATTCCGACAATTCTCGTCTCTCCGACGCCGAAATTTGGTCGATCTGAATTTCAATTCTGTCTTGTTCGGACCTCGTCTCGGCGACCTCTGAAGTCAGGCGCAAAAGCGCAGCCTGAGCCTGGACGTAAGCGTCGCTGCGAGCAAATCGGTCTGGCTCGCCAATGAGGCCCTCATCAAAAAAAAACTCTCCGTCAGCGGCTCGTCTTCTCGCGAGTTCAACTCTTTGTTCCTGAATTTCCACCTGCTGCTCTAGCTCGGATTGTCTGCGTCTGGCGTTTGTCAGATTTTGCCTGGCTTCAGCTTCTGATAAGCGCGCGCTTTCGATGATTACACCGCGATAATCGAGCAAGGCCTCGCGTTCCCGGTGCAGGCTCTGAATAGTTTCTTCGCTAAGCGCTGTCCCATCTGTGAGCACCCGGTCGCTCGAAACCTCGACCAGCGGAGCATCGACCTCTACGAACTGACCGTCCTCCACAAACACATTTCGAATTGTTCCATTGTCCAGAGTGTACACCCGCGCTTCTGCGGCGGTTGGTCGTAACCGTCCACGCACGCTCTCAGTGCGTGCGAAATCGACTGAGAAAACAAAAACTCCAGCCGCTAGGACGAAGAAAGTGATTAGCCCCGTGATCCACCCCCAGGCTATCGGCAGTACAGCGGTTGGTTCACCGAGCTGGCTTGCTGCATTCGACTGCGCTAGAAGAGCTTCTTTCCTGAATAAATCGTGGCTCATGAGAAGTTGTATACTTTAAGACGGCACTAGTTTGGTTTGTGTTTCATCAGAATATGATGACAATTAAAGCGAATAAGTGTTTGGCCTTCCCGGGACTTCCAGCACGCTCCGCATCACAATATTTTGCGATTTATCACAACTAAAATCGATAGAAGAGCCGACATACATGTTAGCAGATGGGTGAGCTATTGCTAATTTTCTGACTTCAGCAACACAACGCTCAAGAGTGGTGAGGTCCACGAAGAGGTCGTGTTTCGGTTCGAAATTTGCGAGAATGTGACCAGTCAAAATTTCTCCGGAATACCGGTCATAAAAATTTTTCTCAGACCTTCAGCGATTCACTCAACATCCATTCTCTTCAGTGCCCGATATGAATCCAACACGCTCTCCTGCGGCATAACGCAATGTCACCTGCTTATCTGAGATTTCATACGAAAAGCAACTGATGCCATTCTCCATGAAAAGGCAGACGGAATTTTGAGCGACTTCCAACCACGTGCCTCTGCTATGTACGCCTTCGATTGACCAAGTTACGTTTTGATCCGCTCCGAGGCAGAGAGCCCATGGTGCATCCAATTCCGGGCGTTCGCCAGAGATGGTTCCGGTTACTGTCGTTCCAATTATAGATTCAGCATTACCCGCAGCACAAAATGCCCAGCCAATCGCTGTGAGTACAAAAGTCTTTTGAGTGGTTTTCATTTTACAGTGTCTGCTAGTCTTTCTCTTTGTTCCTACGGATCACCAAATTGATGTAGTAGGCGGCAAGAAAAAGCAGCATCAAATAATATAATTGAACGTCGCGCTCGGTGAAAAACTTCACCCAAGTCATCAGCATTAAAGGAACCAATGGCCAAGCGATTAAGAAAATTTTTTTCATACTCTCTCCAGAATTTGCCGCAGCATAACTGGCTTATGCTGCGGCGGAGAATGCCACTAATGCTCGTCGTCCATATTTCGTAGCTCTTCAATTGTCGCGGCGCCTGATCCTATCGGTATGATGATTGCTGCGCCAATACTAGCTGCGCCCATCCCGCCAGCAGCGCTCGTGCTGATAGTTGTTAAATCGGTTCCAACCCCGAGCCAATCTATATCTTCGCCAGGTAGGTTACCAGTCGTTTCTGCATGTACCACACCATCAATTACGTAGTTTCCACTAGGCAGCTGGCATGGACCAAAATCGCTAGGCCCGCAAGGTGGAACGCTGCCAAAGCTGCCTTCCAGATACTCACCAAACGAAGAGTATCCGGCAGCCAACAACTGCTCGCGGGTTATACTTGTTGCGAACGGATCGCTGGTAGTTTCAGAACCGATAACCCGGGTACCCAGTCGTCCGTCTTCCGTCACAAAGGGTTCAGTCTGCCCTCCGCTAACACTACCAATTTCAGCCAATTCTAGTTCACGCATTTTCGTGTTCTCCCATTCAGTCTGAATGACCAAGTCATTCTATACTACCTAATCAAGATATTTTTCAAATAGCAACTGCAGGTAACCGCTTTGTGAGCGTCGGTATTGATAGATTGTTTGGGGTGAGCTACCTCGCATCAGCTCGCCAATAATTCAGCTTCGCGGGCATATCTGAACATGGTTGATCTGCTGATGTCGAGTTTCTTGGCGATCTCACATCCTGAACACCCTTCCGTCAGGAGCTTGGATGCGCGTCTTTGTTTAGCAGGTGTCATCACGGATTTGCGCCCAAACTTTACGCCGCGCTCTTTAGCGGCTTGCATGGCGAGTTTGGTGCGGCGGCTAATGACGGCTTTTTCGTATTCGGCGTCGGCAACGGCGTAGGTGAACCATTTGCGCCCCTCGGGCGTGGTGGTGTCGATATTCTGCCAAATGCTGTGAAAGGTGATGCCTTGCTTATGCAGCTCATCCAACACAGTCAGACCTTCAATCGTTGATCTGAATGCGCGGTCGATTGAAAGCACCACAAAAGTATCGCCGGATTTAAGAGCCCCTCTGGCTTCGATGAGCCCAGGGCGCTTCTTGGCGGTAGCAGAAACAGCGAAATCAGAGAAGATCTGATCGCAGCCAGCTTGGCGCAGCGCTTCTTCGCTCTGGAATAGCGTCT
>CENJ01038897.1_pt1 | contig 47763 bp, 66 predicted proteins | sample 356161 | NCBI WGS metagenome assembly CENJ01 (sample SAMEA2619531, study PRJEB7988) | marine metagenome | biome: marine biome (ENVO:00000447); feature: surface water layer (ENVO:00002042); material: "saline water (ENVO:00002010), including plankton (ENVO:xxxxxxxx)" | depth 5 m
TGGCAAAGGCAAAAAAGGCGGCGCTGGCGGCGGAGGCTGGGACCGTTACAATACTAAAGGTGAACGTATTGGTAAATGCGGTGACCGTAAAGCAGGTGAAGGCAAACCTAAATGTTTATCAAAATCTAGAGCGTCATCATTGAGATCAAAAGGCGGCAAGAAAGCAATAGCTCAAGCAGTGAATAGAAAACGTAGAAATGATTCAAATGCAAATAGAAGTGGTAAAGCAAAAAACGTTTCTAACAAATATAAAAAATAAAAATATAATAAAGGAACAAAAATGAAAAAGCCCAAGTTCATTGGGGTCCTTGGAGAAGTCAAAGAATTTGACCAAGATCATGAAAAGAACTATCTAGAAGCTAGAAAGCAAGAACACAACGATCTAGACTTATTTGGTGAACCAAACAAACTAACTTATACTCACGGAAAAGATACAGGCGAAGTATTTCCTGTTGGTACATCAAGCACACATGATTGGTATACAGGTCACTTATCTCAAGACATAGATTATACTAATCATGAAATAAAATATCAAAATAATAGCCATGGACTTCGTGGACCAGAACCAAACTTTCAAGCTGATAAAAAAATACTGTTTGCTGGCGGTAGTATGATGTTTGGTACAGGTGTGAATGTTGAAGATAGCTTTCCGTATATAATAGCAAAAAAATTAAATGCAGATTATATCAGTCTTACTCCAGCAAATCAATTAATTGATTTAGTAGAACCATTAATACAATATATAGAATCTTATAAACCTGACTATGTAATTTTGAATGATACTAGAGGTGTACACGAAGGTGAATGGTTTTCAGGAACAATATATAAAAAAATTAGAAAACACGAGAAGCAAATGTCTGACAACTATGCAATTAGTATGAGGATTGCTAGACAACAAATGATACAAATGTTTTTTAAATTAATACAAAAGTACCATAACAATATTCATCTTTTTTATGTACCAACAAGATATTGGTCTAAACTTAAACCTCAAGTATTAGAAGGAATAAAAACTTGTAAAATAGAAAAAGATGATTTAATAGATTTAGGTAGAGATAGTGTTCACCCAGGGCCTAGAAGTAATCAAAAAATTGCTGAGAAGTTTATATCTTATCTAAATCAATAATTCTTTCAGGATCTGGATTGTCAATATATTCCTGTGTCTTGTCACTAATAAATCCTGTAAATTGAAATGTAACTCTTGGAGTATATCCAAAGTTAGCTGTACCGTGTGGCATATTACACCAATCGTATGTTATGCACTCACCTGCTTTATATCCTTGATAGTAAGTATTACCAAACTGCCATACATGACCGTAATCCCAATCTTGCAACATAACTAAAAATCTTCTTAGTTTCAAAGGATTTTTATCACCACCACCATCGAGCCATATCTGACGCCAACCTGGTCTTGCATATCTCATCTGTTGATCAATATGTACTGGAGTCACTTGCCCTAATTTTTGTATGTGTAGTCTTGACTGATGTACATCAACATCAAGGGCAGTTATCATCTTATATAGAATTTCATATTCAGGCACTTTATTTTTTTTAATTTTTACGTTACCATCAGCATCAATTTTTTTCTTAGCTACACTATCATGATACATAGCACTTAGATCGTCTTTACCAGATGCATTAATAACATCTTGTATTTCACCATCGTGTAAATCTGCATCTTGTTTACTTTCATTTCTATTTCTATAGTTTCCTATTGTTTGTTCTTTTGCATGAGCCACAGCATAATCTATAGCAGGTTTAAAGTCTCCTACAAATCTATTTGTAACTACAAATGTTTTTTCATGTGGATCAGCAAACGTATCAAAATGCCATGTACTTCGTAATTTATTGTGTTCCCATCTACTAGGCACATTATCAACTTTAAATATATTGTCCATAGTCTTTTGACGCTCTAGTTGGTCATCACTATACATTTCTGTTTCATAGTTAGAATCTTTTTGTGTTTCACCTTCTACTTTTTTGTGGTCAGCGTCTTTAACATTTTTTACTAGATCGTCTATCTTTTCACCACTGTGATAATTTTTATCTGTTGCTTTTTTCATTTACTTGTCCTCGTAATAATCAAATTGATCATGATACAAACCTAGTGTAGCCCATATGGCATCTGGAAATAGACTTGTATACTTGTTACTTCTCTTTTTGTAGTTTTCCCACAAAGTTTTTCTAACATCGAACTTGCTGTAGTATTTCCAAAAGTCTGTGTCAGTTCTATTACTCAACATATAATGATGAAGTATATAATCTGAATTTTCTTTCCATACTCTTCTCATGCTTCTGTTGTAAACTTCTGGTTTACTATTTCTTTTAATACAATCAACTAAACAAGTGATACTGTACTGTGTCATAAACAATGCGTTTGATTCTAATGGATCTATAAACCCATTAGCAAGACCAATAGCAACTACATTATCCTTCCATGGATTAGTTAGTATGTTTGGTCTCCATTTAAGCATTCTTGGTTCTTTACCCATAAAAGGAGTTCTATGTGCATTGTATTCTTTAAATTTTATTAAAGCATCTTCTTCTGATATGTATTTGTTTGAGAATACATAACCAGTACCAATCCTATTTGTTAGATCAATAATAAACTGCCACCCGTGATCTCTTGCTACAGACTTTGTGTAGTATTCTACTTCACCATCATGTTCAAATGGACATACCCAAGCACGATTAACTAAATGATGATCGTACACGGTTTCACTTTTGTCTTTAACAAATCGTCTAGCAAACCCTGTGCAGTCAACATACAAATCATACCCTTCAGGCAATGAATCTAGTGTTTCAATTTTGTGTATAACTCTTTTACAGTTTTCTTTTACAATTTTTCCGGCCTGTTCTGCATCTAAATGATATGCTACTGCTTTCCACCCTTCTTTATGATATAAGTCATCATTGATTTGATGTTTGGTTTTATTTCCTGCTTTGTACTCTTTATACCAATCAGCAAAAACATTTTTATCATTATACCAAAAAGTAAACGCAAATGGATCTCCATCTGGCTTATCCCAATTACTTTTAACATTTCCGTATTTGTGTATGGCATGACATTGCGGCATCCATGTAGTTTCATCCATATCCATTTTGTCAAAAAAAGTTTTGATCATAGGAAGTGTAGATTCGCCTACGCCAACGATTGGAATTTGATCACTTTCAATTAGTGTAATCTCATCGTCTGGTAAAAACTTCTCCATATACCCAGCACACCACCATCCTGTAGTACCACCTCCTATAATACAAATTTTCATTCTAGTGGTCCTTGCAATTAGGTAATAGTTTGGTTACCATTTTAAAATTTTGTTCTGTAATATAAACACTCATTAGCACATGATAGATACCGTCAACCATTGCAAATGATCCATGTGGTTTTCTGGTGTTCAAAATGTATGCTTTACCAGGTTTAAAATTTGTCAGCTTACCATCATACATAAATGCCCATTCATGTAGCTCAGTTTTGTTTAGTGGTATAAAAATTCTCATTTGTGGATTTGATTTATAAGCATCTCTATGTAATCTAAAAAAACTACCTGCGTTCATATGTGCCGCACGACATCTTGCCAAGTTTTCCCAGATACTAAAAAATTCTAGTAGGTTAGGACATTTTTTTATATTATCATTAAACATCTGTCCTTCTTGATGTTTGTCTTTTGAATCTAATCCAAGATCTTCAATAGGACCAGTAAGGTTGACACCCATCTTACCATTTGGTGCTTGTATCCATGTATCAAGTTTTGTCAGCTGTGATATGATAGCATCAGCATCAAACTCCCAATCAAGTTCAACTATATCACCATAGCTATTCAGTAGGGTCAATATTTTTGTTTGTGTATCGTTCATTTTTTGGTAATTCTCTTAATTTATCCATTTTCTTAATGTGTTCAATTCGCATAATTTCATGATATATTTTAATCACAGCCTTTGGAGCATCTGCTTTCCAAACTGATGGAATGAGTCCGTGAACCACACTTTTAAAAGCAATTACAATCAATCTAGCAGAGTTACAAATTGAGTGCCATAAGTGATACCAATATCCCCAACCTGTTTCAGTTTTCAAATGATGTATTGCTTCTCTTATAAATTTCATTATTATTCCTATGTATAATTTATTTATCTGGGTATTTAATAAATAGCAGTAACTATAGTATACTAATAAATAATAAATATTATTATGCGTTACAGTGAACTAAATGAATCAATGAGTTTTTCAGCCGGTGCTAAAGGCAAAGACGGCTATTGGCGTTCATCTGTGGAGTCAGGTGATCCATATACAGACGAATTCTATAAGAACACAGACAAATATATGTACGGAGATGAAGAAGCACCAGCAAATCCAGATTATAAACCAGATTTAGATTTAACACTATCAAACTCAAATATGAGAGAAGTAATGGCAGAACTAGGATATCCAACTGATTTAGAAGAAAGAGGTCCGTTTCCTATTGATGAATTTATTGCTAAAACCACACAATGGTTGCAAAAAGCAATAGGTAAACCATCACCAGGACAAGAACCACAAGTACAAAAAACACAACATGGTGCCACAATGATCAGTGGTGGTAAACCACAGGGATATTTTAATAGAGCTATCAAGCAAATGAATTACATAGCCAGAGAAGGTAAAAGAGAAGGAGCCACACACGTTTGGGCGTCGTAGGAGAAAAGCATGAAACTAGGTGAATTAGCAAATAAAACAAAAGAGCCAAAAAAACAGAATCCTGTGGCAAAAGTAATGACACAAGATCCACAATTTAAATCAAAAGTAGTTCCTGATAAAAAGAAAGAAATGAAAGCTGGTTATCAAAAACACAAAGGCAAAGTAGAAGAAGTATCTAGTATGGGTATGAACAAATACGGTTTAGCCGCAAAAAATGTAGACGGTAAATTTTATTCTTACAAAGATGGAGTAGAAACTGGTGTGTTTGATTCTATGGAAGAATTAAAGAAACATCAAGAACATCTTTTACAACAAATGGATAAAAGTCATAATCAAGAATCAGTTGAAGAATCAGAACATTCAGATAGAGCAGGACAAATAGCCGCTGACAGCGTAAAAGGTTCCAAGTTCAGCAACAGAGATGATCTTGAATCAGCGTTATCAGATGCACTTCCAGACTTTCCAGATAAAGACTATGATAGAAGTAAAGCAGTAGAAAGAGCAATGGAAATACTGTATGGCGATCTAGATGATATGCTAGAAGAAGCAGATGGGCATGAAGCAAGTATGGCCAAAACACAAATGTTTAAAACATCTCAAATTGCAAAACAAATTCATGACATGATCGAAAGAGGTGAAGATTTACCAGGTTGGATACAAAGTAAACTTACAAAAGCATCTGACTATGTTTCAACAGTTTATGACTATATGGCATATGATAAAATGCACGAAGACGAAGGTGATGAAAGAGCAATAGCGGCAATGAAACAAGCAAGAGATGAAGAAGATGATATTGCAACACAAAAACCATATGTGTCAATGTATAGAGATGATAATGGTAAAATGGTTTATGACGTGTTAGACAAATATGGCAAGTCAGCATTTAAATCTCATGATGAAGACGAAGCAACAGATTACTTTTCAAAGAATTATAGAAAAATGAGAGAAGGTGGTTCACACAAATACAGTTCAGATGCACAAAGGAAGGCCGTTCATGCACAAAGAAATGAAGCATCAGGATATGAAGGACAATCAGAACCATCATCACATGAATTCAAAATGAAAGATATGAAATTTAAACACGCATCAGAACTTGATGATCTATTAAGAAAAGCAGGTATTAGAGCGGCGGCCGAAATAAAAGGTGATACAGCAAAGATTCATAGCTATACAACAGACAGAAGTGTGATTGCAAAAACACTAGGCGTTGATGAAAATATAGATCCTAATGACGATGCACTTATTGAAACAATGGTTACACAGAATCCTGTAAAAGCAATGCACAATATCTCAATGAGAAGAGAGCCTTTTCCTGTAAAAGTAGGAGACGATACAATTAGTGTTTCTCCACAAATGGCAAAAGATTTTGTAGACAGATATTTTAAACAATCAAAAACAATACAAAATAGAATTGCAAAAGAACCAGTTAGTTTTCAAAATTTTTTAAAAGGTAAAAACACAGATATAATTGAAGGTGATTGGCACAATCAACATCATTCAAGTGAATGGAGAAAAAAGAACCCAATTGGAAATAACTTTATGAATCCAGATGATTATGATTCAGAAAAACCAGGTATTCATATTATTGCAATTGATCCAACAGAAACACATTTTTTCAAAGTTCCTGCAAACAACTACGATGAAGCATTTAACAAATACTTAGAAGGTGGTTCATCAAGTGATCCAAAACAAAACGAATACTATGATTCAACAAAAGATTATGCATCAGATCATCAGTACTGGGGAAGAATTGATAATAACCAAGATGATGATGATGACTTTGGCGAATCAATCAACGAAGCAAAAGTAGAAGAAATAGCACCAATTGTCGGTTTAGGTCTAGGCCAACTAGCAAGACAAGGTGTTAAAAAAGTTCTTCCAAAAGTAGCAGGTAAGTTAGGTGCTATTAACACAGCGGCGAATGTTGCCAACGTTGGTCTCAATGTAGCAAAAACAGGCGCAGGTTTGGCTACTGATGTTGTAGGAGGTGTTGTTGGTGGAGCGGCAAATGCCGTAGATAAAGTTACAACAGCTTTAGATAAAAATAAACCCAGCTTTGGTCAAAAGACTTTGAACCAATCTGCAGATAACGAAGGACAAACAATGGACAAAAGATTAGCAAGACTGGCTGGCATTGATATTGGTGAAGCTCCTGGCCAATTTAGTGATGAAGCATCTGAAGTAGAAATGATATTAAAGAAGTACCCAGACGAACATGAGAAATTAAAACAAGGTGCTGATATTATGGATTTCCAAGAATTGTATCAAGAATTATTTTCTTACTATATGGATTCAGGTGAAATGCCATATGGTGTTATGAAAGCAAGAGATGGCGATCCATATCAATGGGTAAATGATAGATTAGATGATCTAGGATTAGTTGAAGCAAAGTTAAAAGCAGGTGATGTTTTACAATTTGAAGACTCGGGTGTTGAAGCAACTGTAGTAGATAAATTTGGTGAAGACATTATTACAAACTTAGATGAAAAAGCAATAGAATTAATTGAAGCAGAATATCAAGGCAGAAAAGTAAAACTTGGCAAACCTATGAGAGGCGATGTTAAGAAATTCAAAGTTTACGTAAAAGATCCTAAAACAGGAAACGTAAAGAAAGTTAATTTTGGTCATGGTGGCACGTCAGCAAAAAAAGCCGGACAAAAAACTATGAGTATTAAAAAATCAGATCCAGCAAGAAGACGATCATTTAGAGCAAGACATAATTGCAAAAATCCAGGACCAAGAACTAAAGCAAGGTACTGGTCATGCCGAGCTTGGTAAAAAGATACTACAATTGGGAAAGGTCAATAATTAAGAAATGGCCTTTAGCAATGGTTAATATAGCATTTCTTAAAGGGTTAATCTTTGGATTAATTGTGGCAATATTATGGACTTAGAATATTTAAAAAAATTAGCAGGTATAGGAGGGCAATCAAACCAATACACAGTTTCTGACGTAAACAGAGAATTGTCAGAACGTAGAAAGGCAATGATGCAATCAGTAATGCAAGAAGCAAAAGAAGAAAAATTAGAGCTAATCAAATTACCATACAACACAACAGATTTGAAACCTGCTCTATCAAAAGAAAATATAGAATACCACTATAGTGTACTATCACAAGGATATGTAACAAGATATAATAATAAAGAAGGTGACCCAGACTTTAATTATGGCGGCGCCAAATTACATAACTTATGGTGGGGACAGTTAAAGAAACCAGATGGCTCCAATCAGCCAGTAGGATATATTAAAGAAACTATTGAGAATAGATTTGGTGGATACGATAATTTTAAAGAAGAGTTTTTAAAAACAGCGATGGCCCTACAAGGCTCTGGTTGGGCATATCTATCTAAACAAGGAACACTAAAAACAACTCCTAATCAGTCTTATAAAACAGATATATTAATGCCAGTTGATATGTGGGAACATTCTTTTATGGATTATGTACCGGCTAAAGATGCTAAGAAACAGTACATAACAAATATCTTTAAAGTAATGAATTGGGATGTAATAAACAATAGATTGGAAGGCTAATGAGAATAAATGAAATAACAGATCCTAACAGAAGGTCGTTTATGAAAAACCTAGGAAAGACTGCCTTAGGTACAACGGCCGCGATTGCTGGTATGACAGCATTGCCAACATCTGCTTGGCCACAAGATGTGCCAAAAGATTTTGATTTTATGGATCAGTATTTTAGCGATAAGATTTTAAAAGATCCAAAGTATCAAGAGTTTAAATTGATGGGCAAAGATTTCTTAGAATTAATTCAACAAATGAAAAAGAAACAAGAGTTACGTCAAAAACAAAAAGATACTAAATCAGATTCAATTGAGACGTAAAATGAAAATTGTTGAAGTACTAGGTTTAAAAGAAGACGCATCAGACGGAGCAATAACATCCGGTGTATTTGCTTCACTTTCATTTCCTATGTTCACTGGTAAAAGAGGAAGTCAACATTATGCTACAGCCAGAGGAGCAGTAGATCCTATGGGAAAGATTTTTAAAGGCAAGAAGAAAAAACAAGCACCATATAAAATGGGTTACAGTTCTGACACACTAGCATATAGAACTAAAATTAAAGACATATATGAAGGGCCAAGTGTACAACAAGGTGCTCAAATGTTAAAAACAAAAGTCGGTGGTAGAGCCTCAGGTGCTCAAGTATCAAAAGCATTAGACAGAGCTTCTGGTGGTGATACTCTTAATCCAAACATGGTAAAGTTTATCCAACCGTATGCTGGAATATTGCAACAAATTCTAGGCAATCAAAAACTTAGACAAAAGTTTGTACAAATGATTAGACAGATAGAGCAAGATGCAAAACAAACACAACCTACAGCACCAACGCAACCTACAGCACCAACAAACGATGTACAACAACAATCATAATGTATATAAATTATCAGAGACCTTACAACGTCCAAATAGAAGTCACTACAAAATGTAATGCAATGTGTCCTTTATGTCCTCGTGTGGACGTAGACAATGACACTCGATTAAGTCCTGATATGCCATACAACAAGGATTTAGAACTTGATGTATTTAAAAATTTTATAGATCAATCATCACCACAACTAGTTGAATATATTCCTATGTATGGTGATCCACTTGCAAATGATAAATTTTTATCTATGATAGAATATAGTCATCATTACAATTATAAAATACATACAAACGCCAGTCTACGTAGTACAGATTATTTTAAAGAACTTGCAAAGTTTTCTCCATATGACGGAGATAGTTATGTAAGTTTTAGTATTGATGGTTTAGAAGATACGAATCACATATACAGAAGAGGTACATCTTGGTCAAAAATTATTTCAAATGCAGAAGCATTTATAAAAGCAGGTGGTCATGCACAATGGAAGTTTATTATATTTGATCATAACAAACATCAATTAGCTGAAGCAAGACAGTTGGCGCAGAAGCTTGGCTTTAAAACTTTTACAGCAACACCTAATTGGGGAGGTAAGTTTCAAATTCACACTACACCAATAAAACAGATACAAGCAGAAAGAAAAATATACAATAAAAGACAAGACCATAAAAAGCCAGATCACACAAAAATAGTATGTGAATGGAAAAATTATCCAAAAATATATTTGTCTGTATTTGGAGAAGTGTTTCCTTGTTGTTACTTGTATGATGAATATCAAGCATCCAAATCTTTTACAGGAAGTGATTTAGTTGATGAGTTTGAAAAATACAAAAAAGGATTTAATAGTGTAAAGTTAAATAAACTAGTTGATATACTTAATCATCCTTGGTTTAAAAAAGAACTAGAAAAATCATGGGATTCAAACTCGTTGAAAAGATGTTTAACATCATGTGGTATTAAACATAAAACGTATGGATTGGTAGAAAATCTCTAGACAAACAAGAAAAAATTGTGTATATTAATAGATATTAATAGATGTCGGGCCGCTTTAGCTCAGTTGGTAGAGCAACTGATTTGTAATCAGTAGGTCCGCGGTTCGAATCCGTGAAGCGGCACCATTAACAAAAAGGAAAAATAAAATGAAAAGAGACTTACAAATTCCAAAGGTAACATTTAGAACCAGAGAAGGTGATGAAGTAGAAACTGATGGTGGTTGTGCAATTGGTGGACAATGGATTAACAAAACAACTGACGATTACTTTAAAGGTAAAAGAGTAGTATTGTTTAGTTTACCTGGAGCATTTACTCCAACTTGTTCTTCACAACAACTTCCTGGATTTGAACAGGAATATGAAAATATTAAAAGCATGAATATAGATGAGATTTATTGTGTATCAGTAAATGATTCTTATGTAATGAATGCTTGGGCTGAACATATGAAAATAAAAAATGTAAAGATGATACCAGATGGTTCAGGTAACTTTACAAGATTCATGGGAATGTTAGTTGGTAAAAATCATCTAGGTTTTGGAAACAGAAGCTGGAGATATATGTGTGTTATTAATAATGGCGAAATTGAGAAATGGTGGCAAGAGCCAGGTATCAATAACGAAGGATTAGATGATGACCCTTACATTGAATCAACACCAGATAACATGATAAAGTATTTACAACAGAAGGTTAGTTAAATGAGAATCAAGCCTGATATCAAGTTAGATTATAAAGATGTATTATTAGAACCTAAAAGATCAAAACTTACATCACGTAGAGACGTTGAGATGGAAAGAGAATTTTCTTTTATAAACTCGGGTAGGACATATACAGGAGTACCAATTATGGCCGCTAACATGGACGGCGTTGGTACATTTTCAATGGCAAAAGTTTTGCAAAAACATAGAATGATTACTGTAATGCGAAAACATTATACAGTTGAAGATTGGGATAATGCTGTTGGCAACGGAATAAAATTAAAATATGTTTCAATATGTACAGGTACAGGTAAAATTTGGAGTGAAGAAGCACAAGATTATACAGTAATGCGTGAAGTTCTCAATAGGTATCCAGATATCAAATTTATAACAGTTGATGTTGCAAATGGTTATCATCAAAACTTTATAGACTTTGTTAAAAAAGTTAGAGATGAATTTCCTGATAAAACTATTATTGCTGGTAATGTTATTACAGCAGGAGCCACAGAAGAATTAATTCTAAGTGGTGCCGACATTGTAAAATGTGGTATTGGTCCTGGATCTGTTTGTACAACTAGATTAATGACAGGTGTTGGTGTTCCGCAACTATCAGGTATTATTGAATGTGCCGATGCGGCACACGGTGTTGGTGGACAAGTTATTGCTGATGGTGGTTGTGTATATCCAGGTGATGTAGCAAAAGCATTTGCGGCCGGATCTGATTTTGTAATGCTAGGTGGTATGTTAGCTGGGCATGATGAATCAGAAGGAGAAGTTAACAACGGTAAAATTGAATTCTATGGTATGAGTTCAGACGCCGCAATGAGTAAACATGGTTCACGTAAAGATGGTTATAGAGGTGCTGAAGGTAAGGTTGTAAGATTACCATACAAAGGACCAGTTGAAGCAACTGTAACTGAAATACTAGGCGGTGTTAGATCTGCCTGTACATATATAGGTGCAAGTAAGATTAAATATATGCCTAAGTGTGCAACTTTCGTACAAGTAAACAATCAGGTAAATCAAGTGTTTAATCAGTACGAGGGGTAATAATGGCAGTAAACAAAGAAAAAGTTACTTGGATAAAACACTGGTGTGATAAAACATTTAGTTTTAAAACAACAAGAAATCCAGGATTCAGATTCGCTAATGGTGAGTTTTCATTAATTGGTATGATGATAGATGGTAAGCCTAAACTGAAAGCATATTCTTTCGCATCAGCTAATCATGAAAATGAATTAGAATTTTTATCTATAAAATTAGAAGATGGACCTCTAACATCAAAATTACAACATATTCAAGTAGGTGACGAAGTTTTAATTAATACAAAATCTACCGGAACACTAGTAATTGATTATTTAGAACCAGGACGTAATTTATATTTGATTGCTACAGGAACCGGGTTGGCTCCTTTCTTAGGTATCATAAAAGATCCTAAAACATACGAAAGATTTAAAAATGTTGTACTTACTCATACAGTACAATATGAAAATGAGTTAGCATATCATGATGAACTAAACTCTTTTAATGAAAAATGGAAACAAGTAACACAAGGAAACTTTAGATACTTTAATACATTGACTCAGCAAGATTGGCCACGTAAAGGTAGAATTACGGAATGGATAAAAAATAATCGATTATTTTCTGAAACAAGAGGCCAAGCACTAGATGTAGAACAAGATAGATTTATGATATGTGGGTCAGAAGGACTTAATCACGACTTAATGGATCATTTTGATTCGTTGGGCATGAAAGAAGGAAGTACAAAAGAATTAGGTACATACGTTGTTGAAAAAGCATTTGTAGGATCAAGATGAAAACAAATGAATTACTATTAGCTTCTGATCACAGAGGCATGGAACTTAAAGATAAAATTAATAATTGGATTTGTCCTCTTGATGAAGAAGAAGGTACAAAACTTAATATTGCGGTAATGCACGATATTGGTGTGTACAGTGATAAAAAGAAAGTTGACTATCCTGATATTGCAAATAAATTTGCAGATGAAATGTCTATAACTTCACACGGTGTGATTGTTTGCGGGTCAGGATTTGGCGTTAATATAGCAGTTAACAGACATAAGCATATTAGAGCGGCAACTTGTAGAACAGTTAAAGAAGTTGAAATGGCTCGAAAACATAATAATATAAATGTACTTTGTCTAGGTGCAGATTTTACTTCACCTGTGCAGGCATTTAAAATGGTTCGGGCTTTTTTCTTAACAAAGTTTGAAGGCGGCAGGCATTTAACTAGAATCAAAAAACTATCCTAAATATATATACAAATTCATATATGTAGCTCATTAAATACATATATGAGAGACTGGAATCAAACAGAAATACTAAAACTAGATATTACTACTCATTGTAATGCTGGGTGTCCGCTTTGTACAAGAACAGACAAAGTAACAGGTAAAAAGGTAGACTTCTTACCTTTAACTCATGTCAATACAAATAATATTTTAGATTGGGTATATCAAGCCTCTGAAAATAATATGACAGGTATTGAATTAGTAGGCGAATGGGGTGATCCTATGATGCACCCTGATATTGAAAAAATTATAGAATATGCATCTAGTCAAGACATGGAGATTTCTATTGATACTAATGGTGGCATAAGAAACACAGAGTTCTGGACTAGAATAGGGTCTTATAAAAAATTATGTGTGGCGTTTGGTATGGATGGTTTTGATCATGCAACAAGTTCTAGATATAGAATAGGTGTAGACTTTAATAAATCTCTAGCAAATTTAGAAGCATTTTCTACAGAATCAAACAAACACAGAAAAGGACAAATATCAAATGCAAGGTGGCAATTTCTCTTGTTTGATTATAATTTAGATCATGTTGATAACATAGCAGAATATTGTGATAAAAACAACATCTGCTTTGAGCTTAGAATAAATGACAGATCATATAAACATAAAATAGAACCAGGTACTAATGATTATAACTTTTATACAGAAAAATACAAACAGTATAAACATTTACAAAATAAGGTAGTAGCATAATGAAAATAAAGTGTTATTCTGAATCAATACTGGTTGATTATGATGGTACAGTATGGCCATGTTGTCACGTTCTGGCCAGACAAAAAGTAAAAAAATCAAATGGAACTAGGAGCAAATATATAGACAGTTTACCAAAAGATTGGAACAATTTAAAAAAACATAAATTGAAAGATATATTGAAACACGAAGCATACACTAAACATTTCAATGAAGCTCATTGGAATGATGAAAATAAAGCTGATCCAATATGCAAAAAGATATGCGATAAAGAAAAAGGTCGTTCTTTGTGGAATACTGTTATAAAATACAACAATGATAAATTAGAACAAAGTAAGGAAACATAATGACAAAATTAAATATACTTTGGGCGTCAATGTGGGGAGCCGCAGAAGATGTTGCAAAAATGACAGAAGAAAAAGCAATTGAGCAAGGTCTTGAAGTCAATATGATGGAAATGAATTCAGTAACAATGCAAAATTTACAAACAATGGACAATGTTGCTATTGTAACTTCAACAACAGGACATGGCGATTTACCTACTAATGGTGAAGCCTTTTATTCTCAACTACAAAAAACAGACTTAAAATTTGAAAATGTAAAGTATAGTGTTTGTGCTTTAGGAGATACCAGCCATAAAGATTTTTGTGGAGCAGGTAGAAAAGTTGATACAATTTTATCTGAACTAGGTGCCACATCTATTGTACCAAGACATGAATGTGACGGCGATGATTATGGCTCAGATCAGTGGGCAGACCATTTAATAAAAACAATAAAAGGTTAATTACAATTAAAAATTCTATGTACACAAAAGGAACAATACCAGTTGACGCTCCTTTTAAAGAGGACTACAATACTCTTCTAGGTATCACAGGCAACGCCATATACAATGGTGAAACAATGGACCATTTAATAAACACAGAATTTTTTAAAAGTATTGCTGACAGAGAACTTAATATTACAAAAGAATATTGCGAATATGCAAGACATTGGATTACAACATCAAAGCTAAACAACTTTACAGGAATTGAAGATTTTCCTCATGCTTATCCATCAGTAGGGGTTAGCCATCAGTTAGATGAGTTACACTATTATTGTTTAAGAAATAACTTAAGATTAAGAATGTTTAAAGGCGAGTTTCCTTACAACTACGATAGACATAATTTTAAGTTTGGTGAAGACTGGGTTGAAAATGGTCCACTGGAAAAAAATGATTTATTATTAGTGAGTGTACCTTTTAGTGCCAATGGTAACAAACCAAATCGTTTTGAAGAAACACTTGACGAAGCAGAAACAAAAGGTGTAAAAGTATTTTTAGATATTGCATGGTTTGGTACTTGCAACGGAATAGATATAGCACTAAATCATCCTGCTGTTGAGTGGGTTGGCTTTTCTACAACAAAAAGTTTGAGCTGTGGTGACTATAGGAACGGAGTAAGATTTAGTAGGCATCCGTATAATGATAGTTTATCTATTACTGCCAAATGGGGGCATGGTGTACATTTAAATAATGCAATAGGTTTAGAACTTATGCAAAACTTTTCTCCAGATACACAATGGAACAAGTACAATAAAAAAGCAAAGCAAGTATGTGAACATTATGGATTAACATTATCAAATGCAGTTCACATAGCAATCGGCGGGCCTGGGTGGGAATACTTTTCACGTAACGGAACTTATAATAGAGTCAACATCAGATACGCAGTTAAAAAGTTAAAGTTATAAATATACTAAAACCAAACAAGGAATAAAATATCATGTATGAGTACAATGCAAAATTAACAAAAATAGTTGATGGTGATACTATAGATGTTGAAATAGATCTAGGATTTAGCATTTGGCATAAAGCTAGAGTGAGAATGGTAGGTATTAATGCACCTGAAACAAGAACCAGAGATCTTGAAGAAAAGAAACTTGGGCTGAAAGCAAAGGCAAGATTAAAAGAACTACTATCAAAAGAAATTATATTAAAAACACAACTAGATAAAAAAGGTAAGTTTGGCAGAGTACTTGGTGAAATTTTTGTAAATAAAACTAACATTAATAAACAACTATTGAAAGAAGGCGTGGTAAGGAAATATGACTGAAAACAACTTAGACAAAGGAGTAGATAGATTCTACTCAAGATTTAACTACAAAGAAGATACATTTAATTCTCACACTGAAAGTTCTTATAATCTTGTAGACGAGATTAATGCACTAGACCCAAAATTAGTAATTGATGTAGGATGTGGTGGAAATCATCTCAAAGGTAAAATACAAAATTTAATTGGAGTAGATGCGGCCAAATACGAAAAAGCTGATATACAAGCCACACATGATGAACTACCAAATATATTTAAAGATAATTGTGCTGATGTAGTACTAGCATTAGGCAGTATCAATGTTGGTGATAAGCCAAGAATTTACAGACATTTAGAAAAAGTAATTAATTTATGTAAGCCAGGCGGAATAATTGTTATGAGAAACAGACTGGCTGGCGAAGAAGCAACAGTATTTCCAGAAGGAAAAAAAAATTTCAAACACGAACTTGGTATACATTGGTATCCTTGGACGTTAGATGAAATTCACCAAGCAACTGAAACATTTAAAACAAGAGTTGAGTATTACAAAGAACCTGTGTATGAACGAGCTATGCACAAAGTTCATTGGTCGGGATTAAAAAATAAAAGAATGTTGCTAGGTGTTTATTGGTGGAAAAAACTTTAAGTTTTTCTTGCCGCGATACAATTAGGTCCAAACTCCATACCTTCATCAAACCAATCTGATTTTCTTTTAAAAGAAACATTCTGATAAGTTTTAAGACTTTTCTTTCTAGGACAAGTCCATATCCATTTACAGTTTTCTTTCTTTGCTTGATGTATAGTTTCTTGTAAAAGTATTTGACCTATTTTTTTACCTCTAAAACTTTGATTGACCCATAGTCCTCTACTACGGTAAGTGGTATCGTCAGTTCTATGTCCGCTGTTAACACCAACAATTTCTTTTGAGAAAGGATCACGTACTCCAAAGAAAGTTGGTTTATATTTTTTATAGATTTCCATATCAGTATCAATATAGTCAGGTTGAATCCAGGTCATTGAACTCATCTGTTTGATGGGTGTTCTTCTTCCGGGCCATAATTCTTTACGCCATACTTCTTCAATTTCTTCCCATGTCAGTTCGTCATCAACTTGATATATTTCGTTTGGAGATATATTTGATATTAGTACAGCTTTCCAGTTTGGTACGGATCTACAATCATCATCTATTTCAAAAGAACTGTAAGCTCTTGATCCGTCAACAGCTTCACTTTGATGATGCCACTGATTTTTATTATTGATTAACGTAGTATGAATAAGATTCATAAAGTTGACTTTATTAAAGTTTATTCTTTTGTTTCTATTGTATTCTGTATCTACTAATCCATAACCTAATTTTCTCATATCAAAAGCTAGTAAATGATCAAGTACATATATTCTTTCAGATTTTACATTTGATAATGCCTTAGCACAACCTCTACCAAGAACAGCAATAGTCACATTTTTATCAGTTTCTAGTAAGTTCCACATTTTTTTATTAAGCGATTCATCTTTTGGATATTTTTTATCAGCAGTCATTATAATAAAGTTAGAATGATAAGGATATAAATTTTTAACAAAATAATCTGCTACCTTTTCATTTTCTAGAAAAACAACTTTATCAAAGTTAATTGGTATACCATTTAATATATTAGACACTATATTTCTCCTTTGCAGGTATACCCATACCTTCTGTTGGGAATCTCCAAGAGATATCACTCCAATCTTTAAAATGTTTTCTTCCTATCTCATATAAACAAAATTTCTTTGTACCATCATCGGCATACTTTGCCTCCCATGGAATATTCAATAGATAATTCGAAACATCATAATCACTATAAAAGTTAAACCATGAGTTCATAGTATCTTGTGTTTGTGGCCATAATCTGTGTATAGCAAAACTTGGAAACTGAAAATTAAAATATTTGTAAGCATCGGGCTTGTCAGTTCTTTTGATAGCATCTCTGAAGTATTCAAATATATATTGAAAGCCTACGCCGTTCATTAAGTCATCTCCCCACATTTCTCTTGTAGTAGGAACCACATTATGCTTTTTACCATATATATGATGTATATGTAGATATAAATTTATAATGTCATCATCATGAATGTTATCACGATTGTTAGCAAGGTAGGTTCCAAACTTGTGAGCTTGTTGTCCTGGACAACCAACTTCGCCTGTGATTTTATATCCAGGATGATTTTTTACAGAATGTCTTTTTACAGGAAAAGTTGAGTCATTCCATAGCTCATAGAAAACATCATCTTCACCTACAATCATTCCTGTATAATCAATTTCATAGTGATTAACAGGCCAACCTAATTCTTGTTTATAAAGTTTACATTGTTGGTCGTCAATGCTATGACTATTTCTCTCACTAGTAATATGTACTAGACGTGGATTATATCCAAGCTCATGCATAAGCATAGCCACCCACGCACTATCTTTACCACCACTCAAACATATAGCAGACTTTGATAAATCAACTTTTTTACTTGCATTAACAAATAGTTCAAAACCTTTTTCACTATCAAATTTTTGCATTGGCTCATTTAGTATGTCACTGTATCTATAACTCTTATCGCCTTTTACATAGTGTTCTGCTTCAACTGATTTTATTTCGTTATACTTGGTAAAAGGACCAACAGTATGAGTTTTTAAAATTTTCATCTGTTGTTCAAAAATTCTGTCTATAGTTTTTCTAGGAGTCATTTCCATTACAGATCTGTAAAGCGGTGAAATAACGTTATCGTTGTAATATAGATTTGTACTACAATAATGATCTACACAGCCAATCCAATCGTCTCCATTAATATAAACGAAAGCAAATTGTCCTCTTATCTTTTCTGGAAACTTTTTCTTGATTAATGTGGATAGAATATATTTGTCATCAAGATTAGTATATCCGTAGATATAAAGTTTAGCATCGCCCTTCTCTATTAGGCGAAATTTTTGTTTTTCATTAGAATTGATAAATTCCACGTTATTTCCTCTTTACTTTATTTATACTCTTGTATATTATAGTGGGTGTTAATTATCATTAACATAGCATATAATCAATATAAACACAATATTAAATATCTCAAGTTAATAGAAAAAGCCTTAAAAAGCGAAGGAGTAAATAATGAAAAAATTAACAATAACAACACTTTTAGCGGCATCAATCATTGCAATTTCATCGATTGCTAATGCTGACACAAAAGTGAAAGTCAATGGTCAATTCAACTACAAATACAGTAATGATGAAGATTCAAATGGTACATCAGTATCAAAATTAGAAAATCAGGGATCTAGAGTTGGCGTAAGTGTAACACAAAGTATGGGCGAAGGCCTTGAAGGTTTTGGTAAGTTTGAATTTGGAGTAGATACAGAAGATACAGGATCTAATCCGTTAGACTCACGTCTAGGATATGTTGGATTGAAACATGACAGCCTAGGTGCTTTATCTGTTGGTAGACAATCATCACCGTTCTTTGATAATGTTGGTGGTCTAGTTAAACAGTTTGAAGCATATGGTCAAAACTCTGTTCAAAAATCTTTCAAAAGAGATATCAGTACAGCCAAATATAGTGTTGGCTTTGGTGGGGTAGAACTTACTGGATTAGTAAAGATTGATGGTGCTTCAGGCGAAGACGGAACAGATATAGCAGAAGGTACAGTAACATATAAACTTGGCGAAGGTATTTCAATCGCTGATTTTGGTGATACAAAAGTTACAGCTGGTATGTCAAGAAATCATGCATCAAAATATGACGTATACGGTTTTGGATTTAATCTAGATGGTAGAGTGATTGGCATGGACCGTGTATCAATTGGATATGCACACACAATCAAAGATCCAACAACAGGGTCAGACAAAACTGGTAATGAATATATTGGTTCATATCAAATGACTGACAAATTGAAATTACTTGGTGGTTATGGAAAAATTAAAGATGGTAATACATACATGACTGCAGGTACTCAGTATAGTATCAATAAGAAAGTAACTCTTTATACAGAGTTTCAATCTGTGGACGTAAACAGTGGCACTGATACAACTGGAATTTCAACAGGAATAAAATTTAAATTTTAAGTTGACAAACCAGTTGTAATTTAGTACTATAATGAAGATGAAATACAAAAAAGGAGATCTCAAATATGTATAAATTTATTTTATCATTTGTTGCGGCAGTAATGTTTACCGTTTCAGCTACAGCAGAAACTCTTGTACTTCAATATCCGGGCAATCCAGGTAAGGGCGGTACAGCTTTTTGGGGTGACACAGTAATGGCTGAGCTTAATGCGAAGCTGGAAAAATACGGTCACACTATTGTACCAAAATACCTAGCAGGACAGAGAGGTAAAAAGAGTCTTAAAGAATACGCCAAGAATGGTGTAAATGATCCTAGAGTCTTAGTTATTGCACATGGTGGTAACGGAGAAGCATATCTACTAGAAGACATTGGTGGATTTGACTATCGTAAGTATGCACCAGTGTTAGTAATGAATACTGACATTTGGGTATCAATTAATTCATCAGCTGATTTCAAAAATCAAATGATGACATTTCCAAAGACAGGTGGAACAGGGTTTGCGGCAGACATGGTCGCAGTAGGTCTAATTATGTGTGGACCAGACCAAACTACAACTGTTGATGACTTTATCGCTTGTACAGATGAACGTCTAAGATTTATCAAAGGATTTGGTGGATCAGGCGGTCACGGTGACAGACGTATTGCATTCAACAATGGTCAACTTGATTCTACAAGGGACACACCTCAAACTTCAATGCGTTTTTATCAAGACGGTTATGACTCAGGCAAATTAAGAGTATGGTTTGCTCACGGTATCGTTGATAGTAAAAATGGTGGAGTAGGTCCTGATATTAATGCACCAGCTGGTGTACAAAGTTTTCCGGAAGTATACGAAAGTGTATGGGGCGTGGCGCCGTCAGGAATTGTTTATGATGCCTATGTAGCCTTCCAAGGTTATAGAGATGGTTTCCAAAAAACAATTTGGACAGCACCAAATTCACCTTATCTAGCAGATCTTAATTCGGCAATCGCTGATCTATTTGCTGACAAAGAAGCAATGGCACGATTGGATAAGAAGCTTGGTAAATTCGAATGGTTAGCAGGTGACGATGTGAATGCTCACAGCGATTACTTGTTATCATTGGTGACCGAGGATAAACTTAACACACTTGTTGAGTTGGCTCAGAGGCTGTTTGGTTATTCAGATGCGTATGTTAAAACCGAACTTCTAAAGTAAGCTACACTAAAAAAGGCGCTACGGCGCCTTTTTTTTTAGGTAGACAAATACAATTTAACAAAGTAATATAATATAAGTTCTAAGGAGGAACATCAATATGAAAAAAATAGCAATAGCAATGTTATTCTCTCTAATGTTTTCTTTTCAAGCAGTAGCAGAGACATTCACTTACGTAGTTCCAGCTGGCCCAGATGGCGGCAATGGTAAGTGGGCACAAAATTTTGTGAAACAATGGGACAAAAAACTACAAGCATATGGCCACAACATGGTAATAAGATATCTACCAGGTCAACAAGGTAGAAAAGCAAACTCAGAATGGCAAAAGAATATGTCCAGTGATCCAACAGTGGTAGTACAAAGCTCAGGTGGATTTATTGGATGGTTAACAAAGCCAGATGGTTGGGCAGGTTTCGATCCAATAAAAAATGTTGATACAATTGGTCTTCAACTTCAAGGAACATTTGTGTTCTTAAAGTCTGGAGTAAATCCAGAAACAGATAATCCAGCAGTACACATTGATGGTGGTTCAGAAGTGTTGGTTGACATAATGGGTCATGCACTAATGGTATGTGGTAATCAATCTGTTGATGAAACAATCGCTTGTATGAAATCAACAATGAGACTAGTAAAAGGCTTCAAAGGTTCTGGTGAAAGACGTCAAGCATATCTTGTAAATCAATTACAGATTTCAAGAGATGGTTTTGCACACAAAAGAAAAACATACAAAGATGAACTTAAAGCTGGTAAAACAGTCGTATGGTATTCACATGGTACAGTAAACAACAATGGTGACATGATAGCAGATCCTAATGAGCCAGAATCATGGTTCAATGATGCTTTCGTGGCCAGATGGGGCGAACAACCATCAGGTGAATTTTACGATGCTTACAACTTGATTATTAAAGCTAGATCAAGTATGGGTAAATCAGTCTACACAATGAAAAACAATCCTAACAAAGAAATTCTTATTAAAGCATGGAATGATGTACTTGCAGACAAAGAAGCAATGAAAATTCTTACAAAGAAGTTAGGAAAGTATGATTGGAAATTAGGTGATGAAGCACAAACTATTACTCAGAAAGTTTGGGCAACTTTGAATCCAGATACTTACTTAAATGTAATAAAAATAAGACAAGCATTTGGTGAAAAAGCAAAAATTAGACCAGAGCTGGCTGAATAATGGAATGGCTGGTAGCATTACCGGTAGTAGCTCAATGGGCCATCATGTTGATAGCAGGTATCATCTATGGTGGCATCATTGGGCTGATTCCATCAGCAGGTCCAGGCAAAGCAGTTATTCTACTCTTTGTTATTGTATCGTATTTTGATTTTCCAGGCGCCAATTACCTATTTGTACTATTCAGTATAGCCACGGTTGTATCTTGTAGTATAGGTGATTCGTTTGCAGGTGTACTCTTAGGTATACCAGGTGCCAGTGGAGCCGCCGCAACAATGGTCGACGGTTTTCCATTAGCAAAACAAGGTAGGGCTTCTTACGCCTTATCATCAGCATTATTTTGTTCAACAGTAAATGGTTTATTATTTGGATTGCTAGGTATGGCAATCATTCCTTTCTACGGAAAGATAAGTCAATATGTAGGAGTACCAGAAATATTTGGTATGGTATGTTTAGCCTTTGCACTTATATCTACAGTAACAACAAAAAACACAATAAGAAGTTTATGTGCAATTGGTCTTGGACTATTCATTGGTTCCATAGGTTATGGAATGATGGGAGAAGTAAGAAACACATTTGGTTGGGAATATTTAGAAGATGGCATACCGGTTGTAATTGTAGCCGCCGGATTATTTGCATTACCAGAATTATATGAAGCCATGGTAACAAACTTTAAAATAGCAAAAATTGATAATAAAACTCATAATAGACAAACATGGGAAGGTATATATTCAGTTTGGAAACATAGGTGGTTAGCACTTATGGGTGGTGCAATTGGTTGGGTAGTTGGTATCCTACCAGGTACAGGTGGTGGTGTTGGCGACTGGTCAGCATATTCGGCCACTGTTGCAACAAACAAAAAAGAAGAAGTTCCATTTGGAAAAGGAAACATCAAAGGAGTAATCGGCTCTGAAGGAGCAAATAACTCTGGTAAAATGGGCGGATTACTCCCTACTATCATGTTTGGTATACCAGGCGGTAAGATGTATGCTATATTAATGGCACTATGGTTGTATGTAGGGTTTGAAGTAGGTAACTCTTCTATTATGAATGACCAGGCTTTTATTAGTCACTTGCTAGGTGGCTATATGTTAGGTACTCTATTCGCAGGTATACTAATGATTGCTTTCGCAAGACAATGTACAAAAATTGTTTATTTCCCTGCAAGGTATTGGATGCCACCAATGTTAGCACTAACAATATGGGCAGTATTGGCATCTCGTTATTATGTAAATGTATGGGAAGACTTATTAATGCTATGTGTATTTGGTATTATAGGTTTTATTTGTAGGCATTGGAAGTTTTCAAGACCTGGTTTGCTAATGGCTTATATTCTATTTGAAAGAATAGAAACCAGTGTATATCAATTGACAGGTATATTTTTCTGGAAAGACTTGAAAGCATTTGACCACTTTACATCAACATTTAGTTTTGATAAAATATCTCAGAACTATTTCTTAAACAATGGAATCTGGGTGCAACATCCAATTATGTCATTCTGTTTAGTATGTTCTATATTATTATTAATTTATGGAATATTCAGTAAAAATAAAAATATGGATTATGCATAATGGATAAAAAACAAGCCAAAGAGCTCAAAGATCAAATGGATAGAATAGAAAAGAAGTTTGACGAGCTCAATGGTAAGTTAGATAAACATATAGAGTTTATTGATGAAGTTTATTCAGGATTGAGAAATCCTATAAAAGCCGCTTCTAGATTTTTTGACAAAAAGAAAATTTTCTAATTGTACTAACAATACATTTTAATTATAAACGGGTTTTAATTCTACAGTGATAAATAGACTAAAACAATGGAGAACAATATGTCAGAAGAAGCAGTACAAGAAGCACCAAAGACAGCAAATCCAAAACTTGATGGTCTCGTAGAAGAGCTATCAAAACTAACAGTCTTAGAAGCATCTGAGCTTTCTAAAATGCTGGAAGATAAATGGGGTGTATCAGCATCAGCAATGATGGCACCAGCGGCCGCAGGAGCAGTAGGCGGAGCACCAGCAGAAGAAAAAACAGATTACGCAGTATGGTTGAAGTCTTATCCAGATGATAGAAAGATTGCGTCTATCAAGGCAGTTAGGGCGGAAGTAGGTTTAGGTCTTAAAGAAGCTAAAGAATTTGTTGAAGGAGCACCAAAAGAAATTAAAGGTGATCTTTCCAAAGAAGATGCTGAAGCTTTTAAGAAAAAATTCGAAGCTGAAACAGGTGCTGAAATTGAAATCAAGTAAATATAGTTATGAAAGCACAGGATTCGAGGTCACAGGAGATTCAATCTTTTTTATCTGAAAATGGATTACCTGCAAACTTTTGTATAGCACCTTGGATTAATGGAGATCTAGATCAACTAGGAACAATATTCGCTTGTCATCGATATGATGATAAGAAACTACCTCTAGGCAACTGGAAAGATCAATTATTTTCAGAAGAGTTTAATAGTAAGAACTATCAAAAACTTAGAGGTATGTTCCATAACAATGAAAAACCTAGATCATGCCAAACTTGTTGGGACAAAGAAGATTATGGTAATTTTTCAACAAGACATGAATTCCTAGAAGACTTTGTTAGAGACTGTAAAGAAAATGATCCTAAAGCTCTAGCAGTCTTAGAAAAAATAAAATCCAAAAATATAACAGCAGAAGTATCTGATATTGACAGGCTTGAAGTTAGAAAAAGTATTCTGTGTAATTTACAATGTCGACATTGTGGTGCAGAAAGTTCAAGCAAATGGTTATCGGTTTACAAACAAGATCCTACAATAGGTGACTGGAGTCTCGGAGTTCCAAAAACAGAAGAAGATTATAAATGGTTGTTATATTTTAAAAACCAAGTTATGGACGAGTACCTACGTGATGTACTTGATGTTTCCAAATACTGTAGAATTATTCAATTTTCCGGAGGCGAACCTTTAATAGAACCAGCACACGCAGAGTTTGTAAAAGAATTACATCACAATGCAAAAGATATACAACTTGATTACAATTCAAATTTAAATGTAAAAGAATCTATTATAGAAAAATTTGCTGAACTATGGAAACCATTTAGAAAAATATTAATGAGAGTTAGTATTGATGCTGATAAAAAAACTTATGAGTACTTTCGAGAAGGAAGTAAAACACCGTTGCTAGAAAAAAATGTTAAAAAGTTACACGAGTTAACTAGCAATGTTTTAATGACAGGAACTTGTACCACAACAAATCTTAACGTAATTAGATTTCCAGATGTAATAGATTGGTGGCTTGAATTAGGATTATTATTTCATACAAGTGTGGTGCAGTTTAACCAAGGTGTAAATCCAAGATTTTTACCAAACAGTTTAAAAAAGTTAGCAAGAATAAACTTTGATACTTACTTATCTGGATTTGATCAAGAGTATGCAATTTCTAAACATGAGATTTGGAAGAACGATAAAATGTGGAAACAGATGTTGAGAAGAGTACACAAACACGGATATCAATCTTTAGATTATATGGACGGTGGAGAAGACAGAGGAGACCGTTTTCCTGAAGTAGCAGTTGACTATTTGGTAAGAATGGACAAGCTATTCAACACAGACGTATTAGAGTTATACCCAGAATTTGATCAATGGAAACAGGATTTTATTGACAAACGAAGTGAGATTAAATATAATAAAGTTAGTAGGCGGGTGTAGCTCAGTGGTAGAGCGTCTCGTTGCCAACGAGAAGGTCATGGGTTCGAACCCCATTACCCGCTCCAGAAAAGGTAGAAAATGAAAAAACATACATTTGCATCATTAGGAATATTAAATTCAGAAGGTGATACACTTGAAGAAAAAATATCAAATTTCTTTAAAGACAATCCATATCCTTATGAAAGATTTATTTCTCATACTAAAAGTTCATTAAATCTTGTTGACAAAATTAATGAACTTAATCCTACATTAGTAATTGATGTTGGTTGCGGCGGTAATCATTTAAAACACAGAATTAAAAATTTAGTAGGTATAGATATTGCTCCTTACCCTACCGCTGATATAAACGTAGGTATAAGAGATGCAGATAAAATTTTTAAGCCTGGGTGTGCTGATGCAGTAATGGCATTGGGTTCAATTAACATAGGTGGTGATACACAAATATACCAACAACTTAATTTTTGTAAAAAATGGTTAAAGCCTGGAGGACTGTTTGTTATGAGAGTTAGAGTAGTAGAAGAAGAGGTTGACAATGGAAACAAAACAGATAAAACACTACACTATGACTGGCAGAAGAAAGATGTTAAATACTTTACAAAGAAACTTAGAGATCTTACTGTGGTTAGTGAGGTAGAAGAAGAGATTGCAATGGGTAAAAATGGCCAAGATATTAAATGCTTGGTATGGGTATGGAGAAGAAATGATGTTTAAAACTTATCACTTTGACAAATGGAGAAAAGATAAAGAAGGCGACTTCTTTAAAGTAGTAGGACAATTTAGTGCCGACTTCACAGATGAGATTGAAATAGCTAGAGCTTCAAAATTAAAAGCAGGTGCTTACAATAAACAAAACTATGGACACGCGGCCAATCCTGCATCTACAGTAGATGGTGTTTATCATGCAGTTGAAGACGCTGATAACCCAGATGGTGATCCAAAAGCAGAAATGTTTCACTTATACAAATACGAAGAAGATGAAAGATTAGTAAAATTTAGAGCAGTAGCAGAATGGTTTGAACTAGACAAAGACAAAAAGTATACTTGGAAGTTCCATGATCAGAAACCTAATCAGCAACTGATGGTACATATTGATAACTTGCCAGGTGAGCCAAGAAAAGACAGAGTTATTGATAATCCTGAATTTAAATATGCTAAAGACAAAGTAAGATTTCTTGTATTCCTAAATGATTGGGAACCAGGACAGTTATTTCAGTTTGGTAACTATATGCATACTCAATGGAGAGCAGGAGATATTGTTACTTGGGAATGGTCAACACTACCACACGCAACGTGGAATGGGTCGTGGAAGAAGAGGCCAGCACTACAAATTACAGGTACAGCTACAGAAAATACATGGAAAAAGATCAAAGAAGGTTCTAGAGATAATCTAATTCTTATATAGGATATAAATACTAGTATGAAAATAAAAGAGGTTACAAATGAAGGTCCAATTAACTTTGCTAGAAATATAGTAGGCGGAACAGCTAGAACTATAAGTCAAGCAAGACAACAGTACAAACAAGTAGGTACAGGTGGACCAGATACTGATCGTTTTGCTAATCAAAGATTAGGCACATTAGCCAAATCTGCGGTAAAAAACTTTGGTGCAAACTACAGACAAGCACAGGCACAAGGTCAAGCAGATAAAATTAATACAGCTTTACAAAAATATACAGATGCACTAGTTAAGAAAGTAAGTTCCACAGTTATGGCTTCAAATCAAGGTAAGCCACCTTTAGTTAAAGGACAAGACGCACAAGGTAATCCAAAAGCAGTTCCAATGGATTACAACAAACAATTACCAGCGGCAGACGTAGTTCTTACTCTAAAGAATTTAGGATTTTGGGATTATGTTCCTGCAAAGATTATGCCTAAGTTCCAAAGTGGTCAGCCATATCCAAGAAAAGATTTAGAAAACGATATGAGACAAACAGTAGATAATTGGAACAAACAAACACTTGGTGGTACCAGAAAAGATGTTGATGTAGATCCAGACGTTGATGGTGGAGGTATCACAGTTGATCCTGCTGATCCAAATGCAAATCCACCTAAGCCAACTTCAACAACAAAAACCGGCAAAGCTAATTTTTCTAAGAAAAATCTTTAATCTTCAAAGTCAGTTTCGGTAGCAGACATTAATTTTTCTTTAATAGAAATACATGGCCCTTTTTATGACTTATAAATACTAGAGATGCAAATTAACAAGAATAAACTAAATTGGATCCAACTAGATATCACAGCAAGGTGTCAAGCTATGTGTCTTGAATGTGCTCGTAACATAGACGGCAAAGACGTAAACCCTTTTATTGGTAAACCTCACAGTTGGGATATGCCTCTTGATGTCATTAAAAAAGCAGTTACTCCTGAAATGCTGTCTAATAATTTACAGAAAATTTTGTTTAATGGCAACTTCGGAGACCCTTGTATTCATCCGCAGTTTTTAGATATTTGTCAATACATTGTTGATCATGCACATAAAGATTTAAGATTAAATATTTCAACCAATGGAGCAATGTTTGACTCAGAATACTGGACAAAGGTTGGTGATGTGTTGAAAAATATAACACACGGTGTTATATTTGGTATAGATGGACTTGCAGATACCCATCATATTTATAGAAGAAATACAAAGTATGAAAATGTGATCAATAATGTTAAGGCTTTTATTGATGCAGGTGGTCATGCAGATTGGCAATACATTGTATTTGATCATAACAAACATCAAGTAGAAGAAGCAAAACAAATTGCCAAAGAAATAGGATTCAACAGTATATTTTTTAGAGGTTTGACAACCGGATCCGGCGCCGCAAGAAATTTTACCAAAGCGGTTAACAAACACAAAGATGGCGGAATGGGTGCAAAAACAAAAAAGAACAATGAAGTAGTTGTTCACATTGATGGTCGCAAAGGATATCAAGAAGCAAAAAAAATTGTAGGTGAAGCACCAAAAGACTTTTTAGACACAGCAAACATATCTTGTCAGTATTACAATTCCAAAGGTATGTATGTTGAGTATGATGGTACTGTGTGGATGTGCTGTTGGACAGGTGATATGCATAAACGTAAAAATCAACTGTTTGGCATGGACAAAATATCACAAGAATGGAAACACATTACAAAACGTTTTGGCAAACATTTTAACAATCTACACTATCATTCATTTGATGACATACTCAATCATGAGTTCTTTGTCAGCTATTTAGACAAGACTTTTAACAGCACCAGAAATGATCCAGACACTCCTAGATTAGACACTTGTGCAAAGACGTGTGTATGGGGGAAGAATTTTGTATAAATGGCACAAGAAAGTTAATAAGTAATTTTTAATAATTTTTTGAAATGTGGTGCAAAAAATGTATCAACAGCTTCTTTGTTAAATTTGTGTTGTACATGAGCTCTGTCAACAGTAAAAGAATCATGTACGTCTTTTTGATATTTTGTTTTTAGATATTGAAAATAGCTTTGATTTTGTAGTCCATCTACTATTTTTATTTGATCATCACATTTTTTCTTAATATTCCAAGCCTGTTTGTTTTTTTTTAAGAACAAAAAGTCTTTGTTTGACCAAGGAAACCAGTATACTGGTATATTATGTTGTTCAAGATACTCTGTCATTTGAATTATTCTTTTGAAGTAAATTACTAAATCAGATATATAGTCGACTGAGTCTCGTCCTACGCTATTTGCAAAGAAAACTTTTCTTGGTACAATACTATCAACTCGATTTACTTTTGTCATTTGTTTAACGTATTTTTTATATGATTCTTCTGTACCTTTTTTGACCATAGCTGATGTTAATGAGTCAAATCCGTCACCATATGTGCTATGATATTGTGATTGCACTACCGGATTATGTAGTCCTCTTCTTGTTGAATAGTTATACCATGTACCGTCAAGTACTTCACTAGCATATCTGTCCATGGCATAATATAAAGATCCACGAAACAATGTACTCATTTCAGCATACACAATATCAGGCCTATTATTTTTTAAGACATCTGGTAAAATCAACTGCATATAATCAATGCCAGTTCCTCCATGTCCATAATTGACTACGTCAGATTCGTTGAACAATTTTTGAAAATATCCAGGTGGAGAAGTATGAAAAGGATTGATATCATCGTACTCATCTGCATAAGTGTCATATCCGCCTTGTACATGACTACTACCGAACCAGGCTACTTTTATTTTATCTGACATTATTATTTTCTCCGCTAGACAATGAAAAGTCATTGTTGATAGCCAATATTAATTTTTTTTGAATAGAATCGGAAAATAGTTTTTTTGATACTTTGTCGAGTCCAAAGTTATAAGCAATAATATCTGTTACAGCAATCTTCCAAGCATCATAGCCAATCCAATCAATTTGATCAAAGTCAATAAGAGTAAACTTATCTTGTTTTTCATCGTATATAATATTCCATATATTAGGATCAAACCAAGTTAAGATGTAGTCTTGTGTAGGATATCTTTTGCTTTTCATTTTAGATCCATTGATAGCAATCCTTATTATTTCATCCTCAAGCCAGTTAATCATTTTTCGAAATAATTCAGTCTCAGGATTTGATAAATCTTTATAGCTGTCAGCTCCCAGTCCTGGCAACTTTTTAAACTTTTCACAAATCCAGTTTTCGTGAAATTGTGTTGACACATAATATTGTTCATGCCAATTTTCGAAAAACTCTTTAACAAGTTTCCAACATCTTCTATTACTGTTACCATCTTTTATTTTGTATACAAAATCACCATCTTCAACAACAAGATGACCTCTCCATTTGATATCAGCTCTTATGATTCTAAAGTTTTGAATATCAAAACTATTTGTTACTGAAAAGAGAAGCTTACGTGTCTCACTATCTAATTCATTAATATTTTTACCATCAATGCTCATAATTTTTAATATCCTATAAGTAATAGTGTCCCAACGGCGACATACAACCTTTACTGAGAGCCCAGCTTGTTCTGGGCTTTCATATTTCTACAAATATTTATAGTCTATAAGTTTTTGGTTGACAGATATGCTTTCTGTGTTAATATTAAAATATAGAGAGTAGGAGAGTTGATCATGACATAGCAAAAGTAACGGTTTGGTGTACTGGATGCCATAAGAACTACAGTACAGGGATTTACAAGTCTGGTAGGACTCAGGGAATCATAGACCGAAATATAGATACTACCCAACCTTAACAGCCGGGGGAGCCAAGTCGTTAAGGTTGATGGAATTGACTTGCTCCCCACCGAAGGAATAAGATTGGTTGGCTTATATGACCCATGATCTGCTAATAATTAGCAGTTGACATATTTCTAAAATATGTTATAGTCAGTAATAATAAAAATAAAGAGGTACTCAATGAAAGATCCATTTAATGAAAAATCAACACCACGTCCAATAATAATGGAAGAAACACTTGGAGAAGATTTCCAGTGGTGGTGGAATATGGGAAAGTATAAGAAAAAAGATATTCCTGCAAAACAATATAGCAAGGTTAAAATTAGACAAAGAATGGTTGGGCATAAAGGTTGGCCTGGAGCAGAAAATCCTGTTAACTATTGGGTAATCTTAGAAAATGATAAAGCAGTTGGATTCTATGAGCCATCAAAAGGCAAAGCAGAATTTCCAGTTTATGATTACAAAGATGAAGATGAAACAATAAAAATGTAACCAAGGAGGGTTATGAAATTACACAAGAATTTCGTAGCACATGAAACAGTAAAAAAAAGAACTTCGCAAGGTAAAAGAAAAAGAGTAAAGTTTTCTTCTATGAACAAACACAGAAAAAGAAGTTTTAAAGCCTACAATTCACAAGGTCGTTGACATATTCTAAGGAAGGTAATATAATAATATTATGACTATGCATTTAGAACGTGGTCTTACCACTTTAAACACTAAAAAGAAAAAGAAAGCCAAAAGAAAGCCTGATGTTTTTTATGTTGATGGTTGGCGTGAACAAAACAAGTTTTGGAAGAAGCATAATCTTCCTACAATGAAACTTTCAGAGTATATTGAATATGTACATGGCAACTGGAAACCTAAAACAGAGCCACGTGCCATTAGTACTCCGTGGCATCATGTAGATTCAAACCATCGCAAAGAAATACCGCATATCCCTAGTAGTAATTCAACAAGCGGTATTGGTACGGCTACTAAAAGACCTGCAATGCAATACACAGGTGAACGTAAACTAGTTGGTATTGCTATGATGCATAAAAGCAATCTAGTACCAGTATTTGCAGATGAAAATGACAAAGACGGTTCAAAAGCGGCAACTGAAATTTCGCAGATGAGGAGAAACTAATGCAAGATGAGATAAACGATCTAAAAGAAGAAATCAAAAAATTAAAATCTCAACTACAAAGCAATCAAGGTTCTTTCAAAGATCCTGCACAAAAAGATTTATTTGATAGAGGAGAATATCACTTACCTTCAGCACCTGTTCCGGGAGCATATATGACACAGATAAGAAAACTTCGCAAATGGGAGAGGCAAAAGAAGAACGAGCAATATCTTCGTAGAAGGTATCCTATTGTTGAAGAAGCATACCAGAAACTACAGTTTGCAAAGAGATTGTGTTCGGACTAATGAACCTAGTGGAATATCCACAAGAACTAAAGTATAAATACCTGGATAAATAAATATAATAACAGGATTTTTACATAATGACACAACAAGCATTTTTCGAAAAAATAATAGCAGAGAAAAAAGAAGTTACAGCCTTCCTAGTAAACGGCATAAAGCTGATTGGTAAAATTACAGAACACGATGATAAGAGCTTCTTATTAGAACGTGATAATGTAACACAATTAGTGAATAAACACGCCGTATCCACTATTATGCCCGTTTCAAACGAGGCTAATCATAATAAATAATAGTAGCCGTTTATCGGTCAGCTCACCCACAGGCGGGCGAAGTGGTATATTGGTGTAGACCCACGCACATGGACTGATACCATGAGCGGATACTCACTCCGGCTTACATACCTGGTATTAGATATGTATAAGAGTGGTCCTTGGGATGGAGGTATGATTTATTGATCATCTATCATGGTTGAAGTTCCAAGGATAACTCGATTTAAAGGAGATATGATATGTCAGAAGACAATAGAGATGAAGGATTAAGAAAGCAAATTGAATTACAGATTGATGAATATAAAGAAAATGTATCAAAGTTCTTTGACTCAGGCAATAAAGCGGCCGGTACAAGAGCCAGAAAAGCATTGTCAGAAATGACAAAAATTGGTAAGGGTCTTAGAAAAAAGATACAAGACATTAAAAACGAATCGAAGTAATATCAATGGTCGGGATAACAGACAAAAGAAGATTTGTTAAGATCGAAGAAAAGAAGGCAACAACGAGATATAAGGCTGATTGTGATATAAGTCACACAGTTTGGCGTTCGGGTCGTCTAAATGTTCATGGCGATGAATTAGTAGTAGCTCGTGGTACTAATAGAGGTACCACGGGTTATTTCATGGCTTGGGAAGTTGAAGCAGACAAAACCGAAACAATATCTTGGGATGGGTATAAAAGCTATTTTCCTAGATACTTCTGGCCTGACGAGTTTCCAGAAGGTACTGTTCCTGTAGTACAAGTAGATGACGATTGCTTAGATTACAATGTAAAAATTGGAAAAGATATAATAGCTCACAAAGGAAATTACTATATTAAACTAAAGAAAGTTAGTCATATAGATCCAAGTTTTACACCAGTTGACGTTGATTATAAGAAAAATGGAACAGCCAAAACAAAAGCTATCCAATATGTAAGATGGTTTAACGACCAAAATAGACAATTAACCAAACATGACAGGCTACTCAGCCAAACATCAAAAGCAAGAAATAGAAGAAATAAAAGGAAAAACAAACGTATTTTAGACTTGCGAAAACAAATAATAGATGTTAAAATAAAGCAATAATTTAGGTAAATAATTGTATGAGCTTGTTTACATTAACTGAGTCTGCCAAAGAGCAGATAGCAAAACTATGCCAAGAAAATAACGTATCGGCTGTTCGCCTTCGTGTGAAAGGTGGCGGTTGTGCTGGTTATCAGTACAAGTGGGAACTTGAAAATGAACTTACAGACAAAGATGAAGTTATTGAATTTCCACAAGGACAGTTTGCAGTAGATTCCCAAAGTGTACTATTTGTAGCAGGTACCACGATTGATTATGTAAACGAAATAGTAGGCTCAAGTTTTCAAATTAGAAATCCTAATGCAACTTCATCATGTGGTTGCGGTGAATCTTTCGCGGTATAAAATTTTATGTTTTCAATTGATAAAATCACAGCACTAATCACGAACGAGCAGATCCAATTTGCTCCATGGCCGTATTTGGTTGTTGAAAAGATGATTAATAATGATACATCTTTAATAATACATAATAGATTAAAAACAGGAGTAAACTGGGAATTAGATTCTAGAGTATCTTCTAATATATGGCTGGACAATGATGTGGACAAAGAAATAAAAATGATATTTGAGCCATTGACAAGATATGAATTTCTTGCTAATCTAATAAAAAGATTTAATATGACACTACCAAAAGAATTTGATTCAACGTGGTCGTTTTCTTGGCACAGAAAAGGTGCAAAACAAATACCACACAATGATATGCACGTTATAGACAATATTAATAAAAAGAGTGGTGAAAATTTCAATAGAATGTTTACTCAACAGATTTATTTTCCTGAAACAAAATGCTATGCTGACAATGAATGTGATTGCAAAGAATCAGGAATATGGTTGTCTGAAAGTAAGAAAAAAAGAGTAACACAAATAAAATGTAATCCAGGTACATATTTTTGTTACCCAAACTCAGAACAAACTTGGCACGAAGTTCCAGAACAGAAATATGATTTTGATAGAATTAGTGCCATATCAAGGACGTTGTGGAATGAGTGAGTATAAAGAAGATTTTAAACAAATGAATAATCAGGATCTTGTTAAGAAACAGCAAAGTATCAACAAGAAACTAAATTATATTATGAGGTTTGGTGGCTATCAAGGAGTTCGTGAACAGTTAGCAAAACAACAGTTTACGATACAAATGGAATGGCATGATAGATTGATGAAGAAACAATATGAAATGCTACCTAAAACATTTAGAGAAAATTTGACTATCGGTGAAGAAGATAGGCAAGAAGGATACAATGAGTAAGTACTCAGACGAGCAAGAGTCACAGAAAGCACCTCCCGAACCCATAAAGATGGGTATTGAAGGAAAAGAAGTGTCAGACAAGGTTGTACTGACAAGTGATGAAATCAAAAAAAGATGCCACTATCATCTTCAAAAATTAGTACTTAATTATTCCCCAAAAGAAACTGCCGCAATAATGTTTGAGTTTATTCAAGAATACTATGACACAGATAGCAAAGATAGACTAGATGTACAGCTCAAGCGGTATGTTGATATGCTCCAAAAAAGACAAGAAAAAGCGAAAGATAAATCCTAAATATTAGTCTTAAATACTAGTATGAAAGATTCAAAAAAATGCATCTATGTTGATGGTGGTAGAACAGTTTCAGCGAATGGCAATATAAAACCCTGTTGTCAAATTCCATCAGGAATGGCAATGGTTCATGTTGGCGAAGATTATGAAAATCATGTATGGACAAAATTGTTAAAAGATAATCTTGATAAAGGTATAGAAGATAAAAGGTGCGAAACGTGTTGGACTAAAGAAAAAGCCGGACTAACCAGTTATAGATTAAATGGCTGGAACAAATATAAAAAAGGCCAAATTACAACAGATCCTTATTCTTTTTTAGATTTAAAGTTAGGTAACAAGTGTAACTTAATGTGTAGAATGTGTGGTCCAGGTTCATCATCACTAATAGAAAAAGAACTGATCAATAACAAACATCTTAATTGGCCGTCATCAAAGAATTTAAAAGGACCACTCAGTTCGTTAAAATATAAAGATAATAGTTGGTATAAAGATCCTGCTTTTTATGAAGATATAAAAGCACACGCAGATCAAGTAAGGACGTTAAAATTTACAGGTGGAGAGCCAACATTAATAGAACCAGTACATGATCTAGTAGAATGGTTTGCAAAAACAGGTCATGCTAAACATACTGTGATTATAATAACAACAAACAACACAAACAAAAGATTAAAATTATATGATGATATGTTGAATTTTAAACAAGCAATTTTAAATATAAGTGTTGACGGAACAGAAGATGTTTACAATTATATTCGTTATCCTCATACCTGGGATAAGTTTCTAACTAATATAGAAAAACTAAAACCATATAGAGATAAAATTGATATTCAACTAAAAAATACTATTTCAATTTTAAATGCTAAGAATCTTGTTGAATGGGAAAATTGGGCGATGGAAGATGGTTGGTGGCATAACATTGAAATAGCTTATTGGCCTTGGTATTACAATCCATTAAATCTTCCTAAGAAAATTTTAGAAGATATAAAAGAGTATCTTGCAACAGGAAAAGGACATTGTAGTAAACAACTATTAAAACAAATTAAGTATGAACCAAGAACACAATCTGGTCAAAACTACACATTTAAAGAACGAGATCCTGAAGCATGGCAAAATGAAATGATGAATCAGCTAGTTACAGACACACAGATAAAAGATACTTTAAGAAATCAAAACGGACAATTTATATTTAATGACTTAGGAATTCAATATAATAAAGCATAACATTATTGTTCTATGAGTACTAATTTTTGTTTGGTACATCTTAAATATTATTGAATAGTTAAATTCTTATGCAGGAGGGAATAAATATGGCTGACTACAATATTGATGAAATTTATACAGTAGACGAAGCTCTAGAGAAGATCCAAGAGAAACTTGATATGATGGATGATATCAAATGGGATGTTGAAGAGTTAATAGAAAAAGTTAGAGAAATTCACGAAGATGAAACTAATATGGATGACGAAGATGATGAAGAATTATCATGTGGTTGCGAAGGCGAATGCGAGTGTGACGACGATGATGATTTTGAATATGACGTTACTGATGAGATAGAAGACGCAGAATATAATGACGAAACGAAATAAAATACAATATGGAGAAGCCCGGCCAACTACCCGGGCTTTTCGATGGGCTCAACGTACAGCCTATCTTCAAGTAGATGCCACAAGCTATTGTAATGCCAAATGTGTTAGCTGTGTTAGAAACTACAAGGGTGGTGATCCAATACCTCACTTAAAATTTACTCATTTAGATCTTGACTTGTGGAAAAGAGTTATGACGGAAGATACAAAAACAATAAAACTTGTAAAAATTAATTTTAATGGTGTTTGGGGTGATGCTATTATGCATCCTCAGATAACAGAAATTTGTCAAAGTATTACGGATAGTCATCCTGAAACAAATATTAAAATAGACACAAACGGAAGTATAAGGAATCCAGCATGGTGGACAGAGTTTGCTAAAGTACTAGCAAATGCATATTCACATAAAGTTGAATTTGCTATGGACGGCCTAGAAGATACACACCATTTATATAGACGTAATACAAGTTTTAAAAAGATATGTGAGAATATAAAAGCATTTACCAATGCAGGTGGTAATGCAGATATAGTCACAACAGTATTTGATCACAACATAGATCAACTAGATGAAATTTCAGCTTTAGCAGAAAAGCTAGGTGCTACTAGACATTTTATGAGACCAAGTTTTGATAGAAACGAGGAGTCGATAGATGTACATGATGGAAGTTATCAAATTAAACATACAAAAACTAAAAACTTTGGTGCGAAGTTTGTATACTTTAAACAAGATCCTTATAGACATATTGCACTTAAAGGTAAAGCCGCGATGGTTACACCATGTAAATGGTATCAGGATAAACGAGTACAAATAGATCCATGGGGTACAGTATGGCCTTGTTGTTGGACAGCCAAAGGGGCACCACAGGCAAAAGCAATTACAGGTGATTTGTTGCCAGGATTTGATGTAAATTCCAATAACTTGCATGGACATAAATTACTAGAAATATTATCAAATTCTTGGTATGGTAGAAGTTTATATAGTATTATTGAAAAAGAGCATTCAAAAATATGTAATGAGTTTTGCGTTCACAATAAAAAATATAGTAATCACAGCTCAAGACTTACTAGCGATCATACGAAATATAATAAGACATCGAAAAATAATCAATAAGATTTAAATTAACTCTTTACATTTTTAATAACATAGTATATAATAAAGCTATGGTAACAAACAAATATGGACAATGTGTACTAGACAGATCTGATATAGTTGAAGCACTATACCAAGATTTGCCCCTAGATAATGTTTTGGTAGCTCAAAGTATAGCAGAAGAACACAATGACGCTGTAAAGGCGTTTAAATTGGATTATAGGGCCCTTTTAAGCACGAATAAGCAGGATATAAGCATAGAAGAGTTTGATAAAGAACAGCAGAAAAATTGGCATATTCCACAAGAATATCTAGATATGGATATTGAGCAATACATCAAAGAGTTGATTAAAACACCAGAAGAACAAATAAGAGTGGAATATGAAATGCAATTATATAAAGAATTCGGTTTACAAAATGTTTTAAAGGTGTTAAAGTACATTATAGATTTAATGCGTAAAAATAACATAATTTGGGGTGTTGGAAGAGGTTCATCAGTATCATCATATGTGTTATTTTTAATGGGTGTTCATAAAGTTGATAGTATGAAGTATAATCTTGATATTAAGGATTTTTTGAAATAAATACATAATATACGTATATTAAGGAGAAGCATTATGCAAAGAAGATCAAACAGAGGCAAAGTTGTTGATATGGATGTTCTTGCTCTTCAAAACGAAGAAGCAATAGCACTTGGTAACATGGGCGTGAATGCCAGAGGTGACAAAATCAAAGGTGGTCAAGTAGTATCATCTAAGAAACAAGAAGCCACAGCATATTACCAAAATAATCCAAAAGCTGTGTCAAGAACAATGTCGATAAAAGACCCTGTTACAGCTTCAGTACAAGAGCACCCAGGACAAAAAACTGTTCTTAAAAAATCACCTGCGAAAGCAAAAGTGAAAAAAACAGTTGAAGTGGAATTACCAAACGGTGATATTGAAATTAGAGAAACTGAAGAGTAATATATTATGAATACAGTCTACGGGAAGATCCGTCCCATAAAGGATCGTATACTAGTTAGAAATATTGAAAAGGGTATGGGTAAGACCAAAGGTGGTATTATTATACCTTCCAGCGACAATGCGAGTGATGGCGAAAGAGGTATTCGTTCCAGATGGGCTCAAGTGTATGCTGTTGGACCTGAAGTAACAGATTTTAAGACCGGTGATTGGATTTTAATTGACCATGGAAGATGGACACAAGGAATTCAAATGCAAGACGAAGACGGTGAAACTTTTGATTTAAGATTAGTGGACAACAAAGACATTTTGGGAATATCGGATGAAAAGCCTACAACAGATTATCTCTAAATTTGAACACGAGCTAACACTCGATACAGATAAAATTACAAATAGAGAAACCTATATAGGTGAGCATTCAGGTACTTCCGTTGAAGGAGGTGCCTTGAACGCCAATTACAAAGACGTTGAAGCAGTAGCCATTGTATGCAACACACTTGGAAAAGCTGGGTTGGAATATGGTAAAGACTTTGTTTGGGAAAATTGTGGTTGCGATGAGTTGACAATTCGATTTAAAGATGCTAAACTGAAGACAATCGAAAAGCTAAGGTGGTAACATGAAAGATTTATGGGTTGAAAAATACAGACCGAAAAAGATATCGGAATATGTATTCAGAGATGATGTACAAAAGAATCAAGTACAAAGTTGGATAAAATCCAATGCAATTCCACATTTGTTATTTTCAGGTGCACCAGGCACAGGTAAAACCACACTAGCAAAATTACTATTACATGAACTAAAAGTTGATTGGGGTGATGTATTACAAATTAATGCATCGTCAGAAAACTCTGTTGATACAATTAGAGATAAGATTACAAACTTTTCACAAACAATGCCATTTGGTGAATTCAAGTATGTGTTACTTGATGAAGCAGATTATATAAGTCCAAATGGTCAAGCGGCACTTCGTGGTGTTATGGAAATGTTTGCATCGACTTGTAGATTTTTGTTGACTTGTAATTATGAGAGAAGAATAATTCCAGCTATCCATTCAAGATGTCAAGGTTTTAAAATATTGAAACTTGATCAAACAATGTTCACAGTTAGAATAGGTGAAGTATTACAAACTGAAGGCATCAAATTTGATATGGAAGATTTACAGACTTATGTAAAAGCATCATACCCTGACTTAAGAAAATGTATTAATATATGTCAGATGAATTCGCAGACAGGCAATTTAAAACCACCTTCAGAAGGTGATGTATCTGAAACAGACGTAGAAGTTAAATATATAGCATTCTTTCAAAATGGACAAATTAAACAGGCAAGACAATATATTATTGAACACGCCGACCCTGAACAATATGAAAAGGTCTATAGAAAAATGTATGAAAATTTAGAATGGTTTGGGGAAACTGAAGAGAAACAAAACAAAGCCTTACTCACACTTCGTGAAGGGCTAGTCAATCACTCTGTAGTGGTTGACCCAGAAATTAATCTTGCGGCTACTATGGTCGAACTGGAATATATAAGGAAATCTAAATAATGTTTTTAGCATGGCACACATTGATAATAGTAGTATTCATTGGGTTAGCATTCACAATGGGTTATCTGTTAGGTGTTAGAAAGAAGCAGAGTGTATACAAAGAACAAAGGTAAGTTTATTGTGATAATGCACAGTTACTCTCCCAAGAAAGGTTCGAATCCATCGATGAAGAACTTTGGGCAAGAAGGAAAGTACGAAATGTTTGAAGAAGTACATTTTGTAGACAGAGTAAAAAGAAGGCATATGGACTCAGCAACATCAATATTAGAATGTGTTACAATGGAATGGGTAAAAAACAGAGTAGATGAATTCACACCAGAAAAAATGATTGAGCATTGTAAAAAACATTATCCACAACAAATGACTGAATTTATGAAACTAGTAGAGCAAGATAAACATGGAATCGGAAAACCTAACAATAAAAAATAAAGACTATGCTGTGTTTTTACCAGCAATAAGTTTTATATACGCAGACTTACTTTCAAAGAACGCACAAGAAAAATATGGAGACAGAGTTCCAAAAGGATTACCAAAAGGATTGGATAGTCTTAAGTATCTCTATGAAGATAAAGGAATGTTCAATTATAAATGGTCTCTATATTCGGCGGGTCATGCAAAATTAGATATTGCAAAGTCAAATGAACAAGAAGCATTTGTACAAAAAAGACCGAGAGACAAAACTATCATACTAGGTGACTCAGGTGGCTTTCAAGTAGCAAAAGGTATTCTTAAATTTGATTGGGAGAACTTTCTTACTCCTGGACATAAGAATGATGATATAAGAATGCAAATTCTTAGATGGTTAGAACATACTGCCGATTGGAGTATGTGTTTAGATATTCCTAGTTTTTCAGTCAGTCTAGGTATTGGTGTTAATACTGTGAGAGATTGTATGGCTTACACAGCCTATAATAATGAATGGTTTATGAAACACAGAGTACCAGGAGCAACAAAATTCTTAAATGTTATTCAAGGTAATGATATAGCATCAGCTGATGAATGGTTTGATACTATGGCTCCATTTAGTGATCCAAAAATATATGGTGATAAAGCATTCGAAGGTTGGGCTATGGGTGGTGAACATATGAGATGGTGGAAACTAATTTTATATAGAATGATTAAAATGAGAGATGGTAATCATTTTGATGGGAAAGATTGGATACACTTCTTAGGCACATCAGCACTAGAACCAGCTGTCATGTTGACAGCAATCAAGAGAGAACTTGTAAAAATCAATCCTAATATAGAAGTTTCATTTGATTCAGCTTCAGCATTTGTATCGGTAGCAAGAGGGCTAGTATATACTGAAAATGAATTTGACATGATGAGAAAGAACCCACGTTTTGGATTCACAATGGACAAAGCCAAAGATAACAAGAAGTACGCAGGAAACTTTTCGAGAAAGTACGCAGATAAGATCCCGGGCGAGTACGAAACATTTGTTACCAATACACCTGTTATGGATTGTTACATGGAAGGCGATATCTGTTGCCGGGGCACAGACTACGAATCCAAAACGTCTTGGGATAGTTTGAGTTATGTGTTACTCATGGCTCATAATATCTATCAACATATTGATGCTGTTCAAGAAGCAAATAGAAGAACAGATGCAAAAGATATTAGATCTATTCCAGAAAATGTTTTAGAGTTTATTGATTTGACCAAAGAAGTATTTGCTAGTGAAAAGCCAATGGATCTAATTAATAAAAATAGTTCATTGTTAAATGCTTTATCAAAAGCAAAGTTTTCAGGAGCACCAAGAACAACAACATTTGATCAACTTGTTGAAGAAGTACCAGCTATGGTAATGAAAGAGAAAAAAGTTAAAGAAGAAGTTACTACAAATTTTGGAAATTTATTTGAATGATGAAATTAATTAAAGCATATATTTTTGGCGGAATAGTTGGACTGATTTCTTTTTATCTGCTTTGTGCCTATATTGGAAGTTTATAGTAACGTGCAAGATGTATTACCTATCTGTATAAATTATGGTTGTGAAAGACCAGTAACAAAAAGTGGAAAATACAAACTACGACCAGTATGTTGGAAATGTCATCAAGCATCATATGGAGCAAGACAACTCGAAGAAGGCGTAACCTTTTTCAAAAAAACCTATTGTGAGAATATAGATTCTAGATTGGGATATGAATGTACAACCTATATTCCATATTCTGGAGCATTGGAATTGGATCATAAAGATGGAAATCAAAAAAATAATTTCCAAGACAATATACAGACACTTTGCAAAGTCTGTCATTCTTACAAAAGTCATATAAATCAGGATTATAAGAAAAATAAAATTGTTGACAATACCTAAGGAGTTTGTTATATTATGAGTATGAGAAAATTATTTTACATGGGCTTAGAAGCCTACGAAGCCAGATATACACTACAGCTAACAGAGTGGAACAAAAGAGTCTTTGAAAAAAGAGGAATAGATTATGTTATTGTTCCAGGCGATAACTTAGATGATTCAAAAGCTATTGTAACAGGACAAGTTCTTGATGCACATGGTAGATCATATTTTGGTATGAGCCAAATACAAAATTTAGTTAAAATGATGCGTAATGGTGAAGTAACACATGAAGACGTAATATTCTTTGAAGATATGTTTCAACCAGGTATGGAATCATTGCCATATATTATGGATCAATCTCCAGCAGAATATAAACCAAGAGTCTATGTGAGATGTCTAGCACAAACAATTGATCCAGATGACTTTGTTAATGTATGGGGAATGACAAAGTGGATGAGACACTATGAAATGATTTGTGATAATTTTGTAGACGGTATATTAATTGCGTCAGAAGAAATGGCATCACATTTAAGAATTAGTTTGTTTGATTCTCCATTATATGTAACAGGATTGCCGTTTGGTAAGTCAGAAGTACAAGAACGAATTCCAAACATCAAACCATTTAATGAAAGAGCAAAGCGAGTAGTATTTGCGGCAAGATGGGATCAAGAAAAACAACCAGGATTTTTTATGGATCTAATTGAAAAGTATAAAGCAGATGTTGATCCTGATGTAGAATTTGCAATTTGTTCTGGTGGTGCATTAAGAAGTAATAATCCTGCTTATGTAACAAGAGCAAAAGAATTAGAATCAAAAGGATTATTTAAAATTTATGAAAATCTTAAAAAGAATGATTATTACAATATACTAAATGATTCAAGAGTATTGTTTAATTGTGCTTTACAAGACTGGGTATCCAACACAGTATCAGAAGGTGATACATTAGGTTGTAATGTTGTTTATCCTGCATACAGATCGTTTCCAGAAGTATTTGGTAATGATGGTACAAGAATGTATGTTCCGTGGTCAATGGAAGATGCAATTTCAAAAATTAAATTATGGATGGAACAGCCTCACCCTAAACAGGGTATCATATCAGACTATCAAGATGGAACAATAGATAGAACTGTAGATGTGTTCTTAGGAAAGGGTAGTGATTATGCAAGGAACGATTCAAGATACAGAGACCATGTCGCTCCAGCAAAAATATAAACTAATAATGAATAGTAGTATGAAAAATAAAAGTGTATTGTTAACAGGCGGAACAGGTTACGTTGGATCACACGTAGCAAAATATTTAATGGAGCAAGGTTTCACTGTATATTCAATTGATAGAAATCTAGATTCAAGACCTTTTGCAAACAAGTACGGCAATTATTTTAAGTTAGATTATACTGTCAAAGAGGATAGAGCTGAACTTGATGAGATGTGGAAAAAGTATAACTTTGATGCAGTAATTCATTTAGCGGCAAATAGTTTAGTAGGTCCTTCAGTTACAGAGCCAGCAAAATATTATAAAAATAATGTAATAGGTACAATTAAACTTTTGAACCTAGCAATAAAGAATGGTACAGATAAATTTATCTTTACTTCTACATCTTCAGTATACGGCGAAGGACATAATCCGCCGATAGTAGAAAGTGATAGAACACAACCTTTATCAAGTTATGGCAGATCTAAATTAATGATAGAAGGTGTATTAAAAGACTATGCAAGAGCTTATGGATTAAAATCAACATCAATGAGATTGTTTAATGTTTGTGGTTCATCGCCAGATGCACAAATAGGCGAAGTTAGAATCAAGCCAACACACTTAATACCAAACATAGTTGAAGTGGCCGCAGGTCGTAAATCACATTTTTCTATTTTTGGAACAGATTATGATACGCCTGATGGCACAGCCATTAGAGATTACACTCATGTATGGGATGTTGCTAGAGCTTTCAAATTAGCATATGAATATTTAGATAATGCACAATCACCAGTAGCAGAAGAATTTAATATTGGTGCTGGTAAAGGATTTAGTGTTAGAGAAGTAGTACAAGCCATGGAAAAGTCTTTAGGAAGATCAATACCAATTAAGGAAGAACCAAGAAGAGAAGGTGACCCATCTCATGTTGCGGCAGATGTAACCAAAGCAGAAGAATTATTATCTTGGAAACCTCAGTACTCAGAGATTGACGTCATATGTCAAGATACTGTAAAATGGTTAGAAAGTAATAATTATAAAGAAATAAACTTGGAAAAGTTACCAGCATGATAAGTGACATCCTCGTCAATAACTCGGAGAAACAAAGTGAAAATATCAGACAAGATCAAAGAAAGACTTAAGAAAGAAAACATAAGATTTCATTGCAACGATAATATTGCAGACTACATTTTACCAGGTGAACTAGAAGAACTACAAGCAGAAGTACAAGAAGCTATGCAAGGTGTTCTAAGTTCTTTAGTGATTGACACAGAGCATGATCATAATACACAAGACACAGCCAAGAGAGTGGCAAAGATGTGGCTTAAAGAAGTATTTGGTGGTAGGTATCAGCAACCTCCTAGAGTAACAGCATTTCCTAACATGGGATACAAGAGTTTATATACTTCTGGTCCTATATCAGTTAGATCAACCTGTGCTCACCATTTTCAGAACATTGTAGGTAATTGTTGGGTAGGTATTATTCCTAACGGTGAAGTAATAGGATTATCTAAGTTTAATAGAATAGTTCATCATATTGCTGAACGTCCACAAATACAAGAAGAAATGACAACTCAAGTAGCAGAAGAGTTAAAGAAATATGCAAAGACAGAACATATTGCAGTAATACTAAAAGCAGAACATCATTGTATGACACATAGAGGTGTTAGAGAACATGAATCTGATATGACTACTTCAATATTGCATGGAGCATTTAAAAAAGATCCTGCGTTAAGAGAAGAGTTCTACAAGATTTGTTTTGCGATGAAAGGACATGGGTAGGTGAATGAAGTCACAGGCAAAGAGAAGTCTTGCCAAGACATTAACCTGGAGGATACTAGCAACAACAGATACGTTTTTAATTGCATGGTTAATTACAGGTAAACTCAATTGGGCAGGAGCAATCGCAGGTATTGAAGTGGCAACTAAAATGATTTTATACTATGCTCACGAACGTGGGTGGAATTGGATAAAATGGGGCAAAGAACCTGGTGAGGAATCTACTCATCTATATCCACATTTTGATTCTAAGTTATACGATTCAAGACCAGCACATGATAACAAGGAGAAGAATGAATGATTAATTTAAATGAATATAAAAAATTTGTAGAAGCAGTCACATCAGAACAAAGCAACGAAACAAAAGCTCTCAACACACAATTAGAAGGGCTAGAGAACAGTAGTGGTGTAAACATGGCATTGCTTTTAACAGGTGGTATAGGGTTATCATCAGAAACAGGAGAATTTAATGAAATTGTTAAAAAATGTATATTCCAAGGTAAACCTCTTAATGATGAAACTGTATTTCATTTTAAACGAGAACTTGGGGACATTATATGGTATTGGATTAGTTCTTGCCGTGCTTTGGGTTTGGATCCTGATGAAGTAATAAAAGAAAATGTTAAAAAATTAGAATCAAGATATCCAGGAGGAATGTTTAATATTTCAAATTCTGAAAATAGAAAAGATGGAGATCTATGAGCATATTCAAAACAGGAATTACATTTAGTACATTCGATTTATTACACGCAGGTCACGTAGCAATGCTTCGTGAAGCAAAATCTCAATGCGATTATTTGATTGTAGGATTACAAAGTGATCCAACAATTGATAGACCAGACACAAAGAATAAGCCTATACAAACAATGTTTGAAAGATATCTACAACTTAAAGCAATTAATTATGTTGACGAAGTACTACCATATCAAACTGAGCAAGATGTTATTGATATACTACAGACACTTCCTATTGATGTTAGAATATTAGGAGAAGAATATAGGGATAAAGATTTTACAGGCAAAAATGTTTGTAATCAACGTGGTATTGAATTGTACTTCAATACAAGAGATCATAGATTTAGTACAACAGATCTCAGAAAGAGAGTTTGCAATGTCAATTAAAAAACATTTTTATACTTGGCAAGATGTTGACAACATGACACACGATATTTTAAGACAGGTTGCAACAGACAGAGATAATTTTAAACCAGATTATATAGTAGGACTATGTAGAGGCGGATTAATACCGGGAGTTATGTTGAGTCATTATTTTGATATTCCATTTCACCCTTTAAAGATACAACTACGAGATCATCAACAGATTGTTGTAAATGAATGGATGCCTCAAGATGCACTTGATGGAAAAAATATTTTAATTGTCGACGATATCAATGATTCAGGATCAACATTGAAATATCTTGTTGATGATTGGGATAACAGAGGTAAGATCATCACAGATGGTAAGACTCAAATTAATTGGTTAGCAAACATTAGATTTGCAGTATTAACAGAAAATGAAGCATCAGAGTTTGGTGATGTGGATTATTATTCTCATGCAGTAAACAAAACAGAAGATCCTGTCTGGTATGTATACCCATGGGAAAATTGGTGGAGTAAAAGATGAGTGATAAAAAATGGCCTTGGGAAGTTTACCAGGATGAAACTAAAGATTATAACAAACATCCAAAAGAATATAAAGATGCAGTTTGGTGGCAGAATTCGGAGCCGTTAAGAGATGAACCACAGTATTCTGTGTTTATGGACAAGTATCCAGCAGTTGAAGGACATAAATTGTATGTTCCAAAAACAAATGATGCACCCGGTATGATTGGATTATGTTTCCAAGAAGCATATAGAGATGGAATGGAAATGATTAAAGAAGGAAAAATTGAAGGATTCAATATGGGAATGAACATAAATGAAGTAGCAGGGCAGTCAATATTTTGGCCTCATGTACATTTTCTTCCAAGAC
>CENJ01043984.1_pt1 | contig 47709 bp, 38 predicted proteins | sample 356161 | NCBI WGS metagenome assembly CENJ01 (sample SAMEA2619531, study PRJEB7988) | marine metagenome | biome: marine biome (ENVO:00000447); feature: surface water layer (ENVO:00002042); material: "saline water (ENVO:00002010), including plankton (ENVO:xxxxxxxx)" | depth 5 m
GCATTGCAAATCTAAAAAAATTTACGATGTATAGTATTGGATTAAGTTGGGATATGAACTGCCACTCCGTACTCAATATGTCAATTGAATAAAAAATTCCTCCAAGGTAAATCAAAGGTGTTAAAACAAAAGTTGGAATTATACTCACATCGTCAAATGTCTTAGCATAGATACCATTAAGCAATCCTAGGATAGAAAACAGGATTGAAGTAAGCACGATCGAGATTGCTGTGAGGAAAATATTGTCTATGGTCACTTGAACAAAAAACAAACTTGTCAAAACCACCACTAAACCAACCAACATCCCTCTTGCAATGCCGCCAACAAGAAAACCAATTAATATTATCCAATTGGGCATTGGTGAGATAATTATTTCCTCCATTGCTTTTTGAAATTTTGTGCCATAAAAAGCTGAAGCAACATTTGCATAAGAGTTTGTTATTACAGAAAGCATTATCAGTCCAGGAACCATAAATTCGATGTAGGTTAAGCCGTCATAGCCTGGCATACCACCAATTCTTGATCCAATAAGTTGCCCAAAAATTAGAAAATAAAGCGCGGTGGTAATCGCTGGTGGTAAGATAGTTTGAATCCAAATTCTCAAGATTCTTCTCACTTGTGCTGATGCTAATGTTTTTAAGCCCTGTAAATTATTCATGTTTTGTTGTGAGCTTGATAAACAGCTCCTCTAACCTGTTGGTTTGATTTTTAACATTTGTAATCTCAACATCAGTTAATGCCTCATCCTGCAAAAATGCACCCAGTGTTTTGCCGTTTGCAACTCTTAATGAAAATTTATGGTCTTCTAATACCTTTGTCTCAAATCCTTCTATATCTAAAGACTGACTTATTTTATTTTTTGTTTCGAAGATAAAAAACTGATCGTCGAGCTTATTCAATAGGCTTGCCATGCTGGTATTCTCGATAATTTGACCTTCATCAATAATTGCAATATTTCTGCATAGATTTTCGGCTTCCTCCAAATAATGAGTAGTCAAAATTATGGTTGTTCCCTTTTTGTTAATATCCAAAAGAAAATCCCATAAAATTCTTCGAAGCTCAATGTCAACACCTGCTGTGGGTTCGTCCAAAATAAGTAAATCTGGTTCGTGAATAAGAGCTTTAATGATCATGACCCTTCTTTTCTGGCCACCTGAAAGCATTCTTGTCTGCTCATTTCTTTTATCCCATAACCCCAACGCCTTAAGATGCTTGTCTGCCCTGGAAACTGCTGTCTTGTAGTCCACACCGTAAAAGCCAGCCTGGGTGGTTATAATGTCAATCACTCTTTCAAATTGAGAAAAATTAAATTCTTGATTAACTACCCCTAGCTTTGATTTTGCGAGTTGCAAATCATCATCAGTATCGATACCGCAGATTTTGACAGTGCCTGAGTTTTTTAGGACCAGAGAGGAAATGACGCCAATAATTGTCGATTTACCGGCCCCATTCGGTCCAAGCAATGCAAAAAAATCACCTTTTTTTACTTCCAGATTTATCCCCTTAAGAGCTTCAACGTTGTTCCGGTAGGTTTTTTTTAAATTTTCGATTAATAATGCGCTCATATGGTTTTAGTGTCTTTTTGAAAGATACCCTACAGCATCGGATATTCCGCTTATTGTTAATGGGAACATTTTTTTATCCATCAAGCCCGATATCATTTTTATTGATGAGGTATAGTCCCAATGGTCCTCATGCACGGGATTAAGCCAAACGGATTTATGAAAATACCCATTTAGTTTGCGGATCCACTGTTCACCAGATTGTTTATTCCAGTGTTCAATGCTGCCACCTGGATTAGTCAACTCGTATGGTGCCATACTGGCATCACCAACAATTATTAACTTATGGTTCTTGGTAAATTTACTTAGAATGCTTTGGGTAGTTATGCGGTTTTCATTTCTTCTAAAATTATCTTTCCAAACTGATTCATAAATACAGTTATGAAAATAGTAGTACTCCAAATTCTTGAACTCAGATTTTGCAGCAGAAAATAACTCTTCACATACTTTTACAAAAGGGTCCATTGAACCACCAATATCAAAGAATACTATTAAATTAATGTCATTCATCTTCTCTCTGATGTATTCAAGCTCAAGATAACCAGCATTTTTGGCCGTACTGTTTATGGTATTCGTCAGGTCAAATTCAAATTGATCGCCTTTTCTAGTCATCTTCCGTAGTTTTCTCAGAGCAATTTTTAAGTTCCTAACTCCCAGCTGAAGTGAATCATCGAGATTTTTAAAAGTTCGGTCTTCCCAAACCTTTGCTGCCATGCCTTTGTTTGACTTTCCCCCTAAACGGATGCCGTTGGGGTGATTACCATCGTTTCCAAATGGAGAAGTGCCTGCAGTACCAATCCACTTATTGCCGCCATGATGTTGTTTCTCTTGCTCCTCTAAACGTTTTTTGAATTCCTGTAAAAGCTTCTCAAGACCACCAAGGTCTTTGATTTTTTTTAATTCTTCCGGTGTTAGTTCTTTTTCAAATTGTTTTCTAATCCAATCCTCTGGAATTATCATTTTAATGAGATCATCCATATTTTCTATGCCCTTAAAATAGACATCAAAAGCGCGATCAAACTTGTCAAAGTTTTTTTCATCTTTTACTAACATTGTTCGAGAGAGATAATAGAAATCATTCCAATCAGCAAATATCAACTTTTTATCCAGAGCGGTTAGAAGGTCTAAAAATTCTCGTAATGTTACTGGAACACCATAACCTTTTACAGTATTAAAGAGGTTTACTAGCATTAAGATTCACGCCTGGTCATAAAGGCAAGCTTTTGTAGCAACTCAACATCTTGCTCGTTCTTAAGCAAAGCACCATACAAAGGAGGCACAAGTTTAGAGTCATTAGAGACAAGAAGCTCCTGCGCAATATCATCAGATACTATTAGCTTAAGCCAATCTATTAACTCTGAGGTTGAAGGTTTCTTCTTCAATCCAGGAACTTTTCTAATATCAAAAAAAGTATCTAAAGAGTCCTTGAGAAGCTTCTTTTTAATTTTTGGGATATGTACATTAATGATTTTTTGAAGAACATCCCTATCAGGAAAAGTTATGTAATGAAAAAAACATCTTCTTAAAAATGCATCAGGAAGATCTTTTTCATTATTGGATGTAATTATAACCAATGGTCTTTTTTTTGCTTTGATAGTTCTATCAAGCTCATAGCAGTAAAATTCCATTCTATCAAGCTCCTGCAGGAGATCATTGGGAAACTCAATGTCAGCTTTATCGATTTCATCAACTAGCAAAACGACCTGTTCTTCTGATTCAAAAGCATCCCATAACTTTCCTTTGTTTATGTAATTTGCAATATCTTTTACTTTTTCATTTCCCAACTGTGAATCCCTTAGACGTGAGACTGCATCATATTCGTATAAACCTTGTGAGGCTTTTGTTGTTGATTTTATATGCCATTCAACAATGCGCATGTCTAGTGATTTTGCGACCTCTTCTGCAAGCATTGTCTTTCCCGTGCCAGGCTCACCTTTTACCAGGAGTGGTTTCTCCAAACTTAAGGCAGCGTTTACTGCCAAATTTAGGTCATTGGTTGAAATATATTGTTTTGTCCCTTGGAATCTCATCTTGGCAAGGTTAGAGTTTAACAAATTAATGATAAATGTTGCTAGCTGATTCTTGTTTTAACATCACACATGAAAGTTTTAAGAAAGACCTTAGCAATGTAATTTCAGAAGCTTACCAAAATGATATTGGGTATTTCTTTGCTCCTTCATGCAACCTTAGAGACACGAATACAATTATCTCACTATCAAAAGAATACAAAAATATGTATGTTGGAGTTGGTATTCATCCGCACTATGCCTCTGAGTTTAAAACGGATATTTTAATTGAACTTGAAAAATTTATTTCGGAACCAAAAGTGGTTGCAATCGGCGAAATTGGACTTGATTATTACAGAAACTTTCAAACTCCTAAGATCCAAAGAAAATGTTTTTCAGAGTTTTTAAGTTTTGCTGTTGATCACCAACTTCCTTGTTTTATGCATAACAGGAACTCAACAGATGATTTTTTATCTTTGTTAAAAGAACAAATCAATAACCTGCCAAAATCAGTGGTGCATTGTTTCACTGGTAATAAAAAAGAGCTGAAGCATTTGTTGGATCAAGACTTATTCATTGGTGTAACTGGATGGATATGCGACCCTAAAAGGGGTGCCGAGACAAGAGATTTACTTAAATATATACCTTTAGAAAAATTACTACTCGAGACAGATTCACCTTATTTGATTCCTAAAGGTATTAAAGGAAGCCGAAATGAACCAAAAAATCTAAAAGTCATTTTAAAAGCTATTTCCGAAGCTATTGGAGTGGAACCACAAAAGGTGGCAAAACAGACTACTAAAAACTTCAAAGACTTATTTAGACTTTAGCATCATTGCATTTGGCAAGAATGTGAAAGTAACTACCACTGAAACAAAAATTGCTGTTGCAGAAAATATACCAAATAGAATCGTAGGGTTGAAATTGGAAAATAAGAATACAAAAAAACCCACAATAATTGTCGCACCTGTAATAATAATGGCCTTGCCTGTAGTAAGAAAAGTCTCTTTTTCGAAGCTGCTATATTGAACTTTTTTTCCAAGTAGCTGTGCATCAAATTTTTTCAAATTATTTGATTTCATTTCTTCTTTCAGACGCCATGCAAAATGAATACCATAATCCACCGACATGCCGACTGATATCGCTGCAATAGTTATAGTCATGATATCCAGAGGTATGTTTAAAGCACTCATAATGCTCAGGATGACTCCTACTGAGCAAACTGGAACCATTAAAACAGCTAGGCTGGTAAAAATTGATCTAAATAAAATTAAAAGGGTGATAAAGACCACTCCCAGTACAAACGCAAGAGATCTTATTTGAGATGAAAAAAGGCTTTGCAGAAGATTGTTATAAAGCACTCCCAATCCTGAAACTTGGTATTGGATGTCAGTATTTGCTAATTCAGCATTCAGCATATTTTCAATCTGAATAATAAGTTCATTTCTGTTTAAATCTGGCGTGGAATCAATTATTCGTGCAGTTATTCTTAGCCTTTGTTCGCTGTCATCTAAAAATCCACTTAGCAAGAGTTGAGCATCATCGCTATCCAGTAAAGCGTTACGAATGAATGCAAGCTCAAGATCACCTAAAGGGCCATCGTTCAGTCTCTCAGCAAGTTCGATGCCATTCAAAAGGCTTAAAACTTTTCCAATTCCATATGTGGTCTCAAGCCTTCCCTGAATAGATTTTAGTATATCTATGCGATCTTTTTTCCACCAATATTTTGCAGTATCGGAGTCTTCACTATAAAAGAAATCAAGCTCATCAATATCGTCTTGTTGCTCTGGTAAAGTAAGAACAATTTCAAGTGGAGTTGTGCCCCCAAGTTCTCTATCAATTAAGTCCAAACCCTTATAAATTTCAGTGTCTTTTTGAAAATAATCTATAAACTTATTTTCTACTTTAAGTTGTGAGCTTAAGTAGAACATCAAAGGTAGCAACAACAACAAAAACAATGTGCCTCCATTCTTCATTATTGGTTTAAAAAATAAATAACCATAGTTAAAAAAATGTAAGGTTGGTAAGCGCTGTTCCTTAAAGGTTACATTTTTGAGCTTTAACAATACTGGGATAAGTAAAAAGGAAATAGAAAAATTTAGAAGCACTCCGAGTGACATCATTTTTCCAAAATCAATTACTGGTTTTATCTCACTCAAAACAAGAGAAGCAAATCCCACAATTGTTGTTAAAGCAGTATAAAAACATGGGATAACAATATTCGATAAAGCCTGACTTATAGTTATTTTTTTCTTTGCATCTTCTTGGATTCTTATAAGAATATGGATTGAAATAGCGATCGATGTAATAAGCAGCAGTGCGAGAAAATTCGAAGATACAATACTTACAGGCCAATCTAATAACCCTAGTAATCCTATTGAGACAAGCATTACAAAGGTTGCGTTAAATAGAATGATAAAGACCGGCCACAGACTCCTGAAAATTAAGAATAAAAACAATAAAAACACTAAAATAGTTAATGTTCCAAATATCAGGACATCGCCCTTTATATAATTGATGGTATCTACAACGATCATTCCTGGGCCTGCTAACAACAATTCAAAAGCCGTCTCCTCTGCCATAACTTCCCTTATCGCTTGAATAACGTTTGAATAATCCTGAGTTTCATTGAGATTTATTTGTATTGCATTGAGGTCTCCTGTTTTATTGATTACAAGCTCTTTAAAGATAGGGCTTTTGGTTAGCTCCAATTTGGCACTAGCAAGGTTTACATCATCAACCAGAAGATATTTATCATTTTCTGCTGATTTTATTAAGGGGAGTTTTGGTTGCTCAAAGATTGGTGCATCGAGGATTGACACCACACTCTTTACACCCGGTAATGCCTCAAGATTTCTTGCTAGAGTCTGAAGTTTTTTTAGCTCGCTATTATCAAATATATCTCGTTTGCCTTTGACCGACATGATTACAAAATCTGATGAATCAAAAACATCGCCTAGCTTAGAGTACTCTTGATAAGATTTATCACTTTCGAGGATCAAAGTTTCAGAGGATGCATCAAATCTAAAATTTGAAAGCCCTAACAGACTTACAGCTGTCAAAGCCAATAACAGCAAAATTACCCATCGAGGCTTTTTTTCCAAAATTCTGAAAACCTGACCTAGTTGTTCTTTGAGCATGGTGGTGATTCTTTTACATCATTACTCTGTGCCCATTCATTTTCAGTTTTTAGACTCAAGGAAATTGCATGAATCTTTGATACTAGATCCCCAAGGGCGTCATAAACTGTTTTGTGCCTAGCAAGTAATTTTTGGTTTTGAAAATCGTCTGAGACTACTATCAGCTTGACATGGGATATAGAACCGTCATATCCACCGTGATTTGGACTTTCATCAATAATATCAAGATATGAAATATTAAGAACTTTTCGGAGATGCTCCTCAATTTTTTTAATCATCATCTCGTTTTAAACCTTGAGATTTTCTTTTCTTTGAAATTGGTAAATCGTTGTCTTCAACTTCTTCGTAATCAGTATAAACCTTTGGCTTCTCAACATATTTTCTAAAAAGATATTTGATCCCGACAAAGCCAAAAACGAACCCGCCAATATGTGCAAAATACGCAACTCCATCATAGCTATTGCCAGCAGCACTGATTAACTGTCCTATAATCCAAAAACCGATAACAATATTTGCGGGAATTCGCATAATCTGAACAAAAATTAAAAACCAGACAAAAACTTTTACCTTTGCAGTTGGATAAAGTACAAAATATGCACCCATTATTGCAGCTATACAACCACTTGCTCCAATCATTGGAACATTTTGTCCACCAGAAAAAATTGATTGAAAGTAAGCTGCAAAAATACCTCCAAGAGCGTAAAAAATTAGAAAGTTTGTTCTGCCGAGATGTGATTCAACATTGTCTCCGTAGATATAGAGAACAACCATATTTGATACTAAATGCATAAAGCCGCCATGCAGAAAAGCTGAAGTTACAAGTGTATGGAGATTTTCAAAATCTGAAAACACAGATGGTCGTACACCAAACTCACTTACAAGTGCTTGATTTGATTGCACGCCAATACTTAGCTGAAATAAGAATACAACTACATTTACAGCAATCAAACTCCATGTTAAGTATGGTGTTCGCGCTGAAGGGTTTTCGTCAGCAAATGGAAAAAAAATCATTTGAGCGGTACCAATGAATCTATAAATTGTTCTGCGACTCTATCCCAAGTGTATGTTTTTGAGGAGGCGATTACTCCACTTGTATTCACTTTTAATGCCCTATCCACCGCAGCAGAGAGATCATGACTGTCTAATGAGCCGTTAATCCCCTCTTGTACTATATCTCTAGGACCTGTGACATTAAATGCTGCAATTGGTGTTCCACAGGCTAAGGCTTCAATCAAAACTATTCCAAATGTATCTGTTTTGGATGGAAATACAAAACATGAAGCTTTCCTGTAAATGTCTGCGAGTTCTTTACCTGTCTTAAACCCTAAAAATTCAACATCTGGGTATTTTTTCTGAAATTTATTAAGCATTGGCCCGCCACCAACTACCACTTTTTTTTGCTCGGATGGCATTTTTAAAAACTCTTCAATGTTTTTTTCAATTGCCACCCTCCCAACATATAGCAAGGGACCATCTTTTTCTTTTGTCTCATCAGGATAAAATATATCTTCATCAAACCCTCGGGACCACAAAACCAAATTAGTAAATCCATCTTTTGTGAGCTCTTCTTGGTGGCTAGGAGTGTTAACAAGTGTTTTTGCAGCAGAATTGTGAAACCACTTGAGAAGGCCTCTTGTGACATCTAGCCCTATCCCAAATCTTTCATAGATATATTCTGGAAATTTTGTATGAATTGCAGAAGTATAAGGAAGGTTATGTTCTAAGCAGAAATGTCTTGCCGTTATTCCAAGTGGGCCTTCTACTGAAATATGAATAAAATCCGGTTTTATTTTTTGTATCTTTTTCTTTAAATCCCAAAAATTCCATGCCACTGAAATTTCAGGGTAGTTAGGCAAAGGAAAAGTATGAAAATGCCCTGGGTGTAATACCTCTACATTATATTTTTTTTCTTTAAGTTTTTTGGTAACTGTTGTCATTGTTGTGACTACACCGTTAACTTGCGGTTCCCAGGCATCAGTTACTATCAATATCTTTTTCATGCTTGCGCTAAGATTTCTTTTCTTGAATTTCTAAAAGTTGCCAGTTCCAAGGTTCCATCAAAGGATTCTGTTATTGCAGTGCATGATTCGATCCAGTCTCCAGTATTTAAGTACAAGTACTCAGGGAATCTTTTAATCTCAGGTGCATGAATATGTCCACATAACAATCCATCATAAGGTTTCTTCAGACAATCTTTTTTAACATTTTTCTGAAAACTACTTGCCTTGTTAACTGTGCTTTTAGCAAAGGTTTTTAGTGCTTTTGACATAGGTCTGTTGATCTTTATCAGCAGATCATAAAGAAAGCCACCAAACTTTGAGAGCCATTTTATGTTTGATGTCACAACATCATATTGGTCACCATGGATGACTAACAAATTACCGTGGGCATGGGTCTTGTATTCGAATTTATCTGAAATTTTAAATTTCTTAAGCGAATTACAAATTCTTTTATACTCATCACTTCTTTTTGTAAGCTCTTCAAACTCATCCTCTGCTCTCATTGGATCATCGTGGTTACCAGTAATAAGAAAAACCTCAGTGCCGTTCTCTTGAGCTTTTAAAAAAGCATCTATAACTTCTTGATGTTCTTTGGGCCAAAAAAACTTATCATTCATCGACCAAAAATCGACAATGTCTCCGACCAAAAAAAGTTTTTCACACTTGGTATTATTCAAAAAATTGAGAAGTTTATCAGATTGGCAGCCTGAAAAGCCAAGGTGTATATCTGAAAGAAATACTGATTTATATTGATTCATGTATCATTATTTTAGTCTATGTCGCTTAAACAGAAAAACGAAATATCTATTTGGGCCTTTAAAGATGGAAAAAAAGGTCATGAAAAACAAACAGAAGCTCTGATTTACGAGTTTAAAAAGTCAAAAAAGATTTCTGTTCTTACAATTGATTGCGAAAAAAGCAACTTCATCAATACGCTAAATGCATATTTTAAAGGTTTGCCCAGTATGGAAATTGATGAGGCAACAGACAATTGGGTCCTACAAGATTTCAATATTACCTCAGGTATGACCCCTTTTGGACCATACCCTGACTTACTTATCGGAGCCGGCTCAAAAACTCATTTACAGATCTTGTTGTCAAAAAAACTTTTTCCAAATGCAAAGTCGATTGTGCTCATGAAACCCTCACTCAAACCAGTGCAACTATTTGACTTTGCAGTTGTACCTCACTTCGATAGATTTTACCTAAATCAACCAACTAATGTTCTAAGCACAAATGGAGTTTTGTCAAAGTATGCGCATCAAGAGGTTGAGAAAAAAACTGGTTTAGCTGTTATAGGTGGAGAGAGTAGACATTATCATTTCAGGCCAAAGATTCTTTCACGTCAAATTGAACTAATTGTTAATGAGTTTTTTAAAGACTTTAAGTGGAAAATAACCACGTCCCCGAGATCGCCAAATCTTGATCTTCCAAAACACAAATCAAATGCAAAATTTTATAGCTGGAAAGATACCTCACAAGATTGGCTCTCAAATGAAATGAAAAAAAGTGAAGTAACTTTTCTTACTCCAGAGAGTGTTTCAGTTTTATATGAAGCTTTGTCAACCAGAACAAAAACATATGTGTTTGATCAGGAACTTTTTTCAAATGGTCAATATGGTCCAAGAAAAACCAAGGTTACAAAGAATATCGATCACCTCAAAAAAACAGGCGCTATTGGATTTATATCTTCAAAGAGAAACCTCTTAAGTAGATCAATAAAAACCGCAGATATTAAGCACCCAAATAATCGGCAGCCACTGTGCGAAGTTAAAGATGTTGCAATTAAATTACTTGATTTGCTATGAGGATATTGCATTTTTATTCAAGTAAAGTTTTTGCAGGTCTAGAAAGGCATGTTGAAGAGTTGTCATTTCAACAATCCCATAATAATGAAGTTGCTGTTGTTGGTCCTTCTAACCTTAAAGATAAATTTAGATCAAACTATATTGCTTTAAATACCAATCAATGGAGACACTCCCCTTTCATAAAATGGGATGTAAAAAAAATCCTCGAGTCCTTTAATCCCGATATTGTCCATACACATGCGTTTAAGATGACGAGTTTTGTGGCAGGGGTTAATAAAAATTTTAAACATGTTTCCACAATACATGGTAGTAAAAAAAATATTCATCCTTTTTTACAATCAGATTTTATATTCGGTGTAAGTGAGAAATCACTGGGGAATCTATCATTACGGAACTCTCAAGTGCTGGAAAATTGGGTTGATGAAAACAGATTTAAGAATTTTAAAAAAAGCGAAGGGGAATATGCTCTGTACCTTGGAAGGTTTGAAGCTGTTAAAAATCTGCAAAGATTGATTAAATCTTGGCAGAATATAAAAGAAAAACTACTACTTGTTGGCGATGGCAAACAAAAAAAAGAAATCATTTCTTTTGTAAGGTTTAATGGTTTGGAAAACATAGTATCAATTGATGAAAGTTCAGATAATGTTTCCAAAATACTTGAAAAAGCAAAAGTTCTTATAATCTCATCTGATAGAGAAGGCTCTCCAAAGGTTGTTTATGAAGCTTTGTATTGTGGTGTGCCAGTTTTGTCCACAGATTGTGGAAATTTAAAAGATTTATTGCCCTCCTCATGTGTTTCGAAAATAGATGATAGTGATTTTAAGAAACTTCTGTCTAAGTGGTCTAAAGACTTTAGTTTACTAAAGAATGAGCAGCGTGATGTTTTTACTAAAATAAAAAATGAAAATACATTAAAAGTTAAAGCGCAAGAAGTTTTAGAGATCTACAAGAGCTTACTTTCCAAAGCGTCAAAATAATAATTCATTGTCTTTTCGTGCATAAGATCAGAAGTTAGGAAAATATTTTTTGGATATGCGTCGTTTTCACAGATTTCTTGTGTTGCCTTAACAAGATCATTGAAATTTCCAAACTCTATATTTCCTTGAGGATAGAACATATTTAAAACCTCACCAACTCCACCACGATTCCACCCACAAATCTTTCGCCCCATCATAGCCGCTTCTAAAATTGTTCTGCCAAACGGCTCTGGTTTAGTGGATAGATTAAACACAATGTCAGACATTGAGTAAATATTTCTAATATCATTTTTTGCGTCATAAAAGAATACTCTATTGGTCAAGCCATAATTATTTATCAAAGATTTTAATCTTCTAATGTATTTTTTTTTCGCATTAAGATATGGTCCAACAATTAATCCTGCATATTCTTTTGGAAGTTCAGATAACAGTTTTATGAACGATTCTTGCCCCTTCCAGCTGGACAGTCTTCCAGGAAAAGTTAGTATTTTTTTTCTAGCTAACTCAGGGAACTTTTCAAAAAAACTCTTTTTATAGCTGTCGTCTAGATTAAATTTTAGGTTGAAATATTTGCTATCGGATCCTCTATAGATCATTCTTGGCATGTGTATAAGATGGTCTGAATAGTTCTCAATGACATACTTCTCAACCGTCTTAGAAATAGCAATTACATGATCAAAACTGGCCATTATTCTGCTGTAAAAAGGAGTGCTATAAAGTCCATGGAACGTTGAAAAAATCACCGGTCTTGGATTTTTTAAAAACAATTTAGAAAGTTGAAGCACCCATGCAGGTACACGAGAACGAATATGAACAATGTCTGGTGATAACTCATTTATTACTCTTGCTAGTTGTCTTGCTTGCAAAAGGGTGAAGATACTCTTCTTTGAAATTGGCAAATGAACATGTTCACCACCATCCTCGATTAAATTTTTTACTTGCCTGCCACCATCTGAAATCACAATTGATCTGTGTCCATTGGCAACTAGATATTTATTAAAATCAAGCACTCCTCTTTCAACTCCACCTGTATTAAGAGTTGGCAATATTTGAATAACTGAAATTTTTTTCATAGTAAGTTATTTATACGTATCCTACCGTATCTGGTTTCTTCAAAATTAGTACCAATTTTTTTGAGTGTGGTGTTTACCAATTCAATCATTTTCGAGGAATTGCCACAAATAACAACAAGGGGAAATGAGTCTTGGTTTAACAACACAAAATCCTCAACAATAAGCTCCACTTCATGATGTCTAGTGCCATGCAAGTCTAAATTAAGAATTTGATTTTCAAAGAAAGTCTTCAAGATTTAAGCTATTTATAGATCTCAACAAATTCTTTTCCATCAGAGCTTTTGAAAGCTCTTGCCATAGCTGGGGTGTTAAAAGCAAAAGCATGTCGACCTCTGCCATCAAGAACAATGACCCCACCATCGGCTTCAATAGCTTGCAACTCATCAACCACTTGATTTGCAGCTTCTGAAATACTTAAATTTTTATATTTGACTCGGTCACAAATTTCCTTTGCAACATTGAACCGAATAAAGAATTCTCCATGTCCTGTACCAGATACTCCACAAACTTTATTTTCAACCCAAGTGCCTGCTCCAATTATTGGAGCATCACCAATCCTTCCTGGAAGTTTATTTGTCAGTCCACCTGTAGAAGTTCCTGCAGCCATATTTCCATATACGTCAATCGCAACAACGCCAACTGTTCCCATTTTTTTTTCCACTTTTTTAAGATCTCTAAGCCTCCGAAGCTTTTCCTCTGAATAGAAATATTCTGGATCTACCAACTCAATCCCAGCCTTTAAAGCCAATCTTTCTGCTCCCTTGCCTGCAAACATAACATGTTTTGTCTTTTCCATAACGTGTCTGGCTAAAGATATTGGATTCTTCACATTTGTAACTGAAGCAACAGCACCAGCTTGATTATTGAGACCATACATAATTGAAGCGTCCATCTCTTGCTTTTCTTCTGACGTGTAAACCGATCCTTTGCCAGCATTAAAAAGATCATTATTCTCAAGCACTACAATAGCTTTCTCGACAGCATCAAGGCTTGTTTGATTGGATTGGAGTGCAGTAAAACCAACATCAATCGCATTTGAAAGTCCGTCTTTTATTGCTTGAACTTCGTCATCTGATAAGTTTGAAAACCAGCCAGCGCCTCCGTGTATCACAATAGAAAAGCTTTGTTTTTCCGACGATTGAAGCGGGATTGTCATAATTAAAGATAATATAAGAACTTTTAAAGATTTATAATTCACGATAGTAGGCCACATAGTCAATAATTAATTTTTTCACATCTTCGCAGTTTACACGACTATTGCAATAGTCTTCAGCTATAGGTTGACCAGGCCAATTTCCTCCAACAGCTACGTTAAGCAGTATATGAAACTCCTCTAAGAATGGATTTGGGGAAATGTTTAAATCATCGAAATACAATTCATAAACTAATTGGTTATTTAAAAGCCATTGGAAAGAATCCTCATTCCAGATCAAACTAATTACATTGTGATCGACGGGATTAGTTAGTTTTGTTAACTGGTCAAGGTAAGTGGTGCCTCCGACATATCTGTGGCCATTATCATAAAAATGAACTGTGGTATAAAGCTCATCTGATTTAGTATTTATAGTTTCCATCAAGTCAATTTCGCCACTTCTGGGCCAATCCCCGTATAACCGTTCCTCAGGAAGCAGCCATATTGCTGGCCAGACACCACGCATTTCAGGTACGGAGAAACTGACATCTATCCGTCCAAAATGAAATGCTTGCTTTTTTGATGAGTTAATTCTTGCGCTCTCATATTCAGTTGCCTCATTATAGGTTGGAACTATAAATAAACATCCATTTGCAGTATAAATATTATTCACATTATCACCATAGCGTTGAGCCTCGTTATTCCCCCAACCAGGAATACCATAATCTGAGCCATCACCATACATATAATTCCAATAACTTTCGTCAAGCAATATTTCATTAAATTCATCTACCCACACTAGGGTAAGTCCATCATGTTGGTTGGGTGCATTGTTGGGGCAGTTATTGAACTCAGTAGTCTCTATACCATGGGGTATTGAGGGATCATTGAGGATTTCATTAGAGTTATCGCAAGAACTAGTAAATAAGAGGCAGGTCAAAATAAAAAATAACCTTAACATGAGACTATTTTAGTACTTTTTTAAACTTGGTACATCAATGAATTTATGACAATAGACATTTGACAAATCTAGTTATATTTAAGTATATTTGTCCTAACGAATTAACATTGGTGGGGAAAACTATGAAATTCACGGATAAAACGATCTTAACATTGATGCTAAGTGTATTAATGTTGCCTATATTCGCTCAAGAGTCAGAGGATGATGAAGAGGGAATTGAAACCGTTATTACAACGGCATCGAAATTAGAATCAGATATTCTAAATACTTCTCAAGCTGCAACAGTTTTAAGTGGTGACGAGGTGGTCAGAATGGGTTTAACAAATATTAGAGACTTGAGCAATATGGTACCTGGTCTATATGTACAAGGTGCTGTAGGACCAGCTGGTGAACACAATGCACCTGTTATGACTTTAAGAGGTGTAAGAACTTCAAATGTAACAGAACTAGGAGATCCTGCGGTAGGAACACACGTTGATGGTGTTTATCAAGCAAGAGGTCAAGCGGCAAATGCATTGATGTTCGATGTTGAAAGGGTTGAACTTTCTAGAGGCCCACAAGGTACTTTATTTGGAATGAATTCTGTTGTTGGAACATTGAATATTATTACCGCAAAACCAAATTTTGACACACAAGGTGGTTCCATCACATTGAACAGTGGAAGGTACAATGAACAAGGTATTCAAGCCCACTATAACCTTCCAATTAACGACAAGCTTGCATTCCGATTTGCTTTTACAGAAATGAAAAAAGATTCCTACATGACAGGATACTATTCAGGTTCACAGCTAGATTGGAGAGCATTGCCGCAGTCTGTAAGAGATCAGTTTGAAGTAATAACTGATCAATCACAAAAAACATTCATGGATGATTATGCTTGGTACTTAGGTTGCCAGGTTTGGCAGGACGGTTGTTGGGCTGATCCAGGTTGGCAATTCTCAGCACCGTATAATGAGGTCCTAGCTGATCCTGAGGATTTCTACAATAATGTCAATAATGATGCATGGAGAATAAGCGCCACTTATAAATTTGATAATGATGCAACATTGAACCTTCAGTATGAACAATATGAAGATGATGGTGCAGGCGGTGTTGGTCAACCTTCTTGTGAACTTATGAAAACAAGAACAGGTTCAGTAATAGGTGACCCAGCTGTTTATGATGCAAACACCTGTACAGATATACTTGGTTCTGAAAATAGATATCAGGCCTATGTAAATGTTCCTGGAGTTGCAGATTTAAGAATTAATTCTTTCAGAGCTATCTATAATGCAAAAGTACTTGGTGATTTGGACCTCACAGTAAATTATGGTTTCCAAGGTCTAGAGCAATCCTCACAATACGATATTGATCAGGGATATAACTACGCTTATGGAATGTCGTTCAACTGGAATGATCTAGATGTTGAAACAAATGTGTTAGATGCATATGTTTCAGGGACACTGGATAATCTTGCTTACGTTGTAGGTGGATTCTATTTCAATGAAGACATGTATGCATTAGCAAACTTCCATGCAGACCTTCAGGGAACAACGTATTTCTGGCAGCCTGAAAGGGTAAAAGATCACTTTGCATTGTATGGTCAAGGTACTTATGAACTTACAGAGGATCTATTTTTTACTTTTGGTGGAAGATTTAGCTACGACGAAAGATATGATGAAGGTGGAAGAAACTTAGACTGCTCCCAGTGGGTAGGTTGTCATCCAACTACAGAGCTTTGGGGCAATAGATTTGCAGCTTATCCTAATATAAATACATATGATTTTGACTTTTGGGTTGATTATGGCAAACAAGTTGATGGTGTTGATTGTGTAGCTCCAGCAATAGGTTGTGCAACTGTTCAAACAGAAAATGATGTTGAGGAGTCATGGGAAAACTTTTCATGGAGAATTGGACTCGACTGGGATATGAGTGACAATGCCTTCATGTACAGCTACCTTGCTACAGCTTATAAATCTGGAAGCTTAGGTGATGTGTACGTTAGACCTTCCAACTCCATTAACACTCCGGGTGAAAGAGTTTCACTAGCTTACGATCCAGAATACGTAACAACATTTGAGTGGGGAATTAAGGGCAAAAATGATGATAATACTTTAAACGCCTCATTGAATTTCTTTTTCACTGAATATGATGGAAAACAGTTTACGGGTAATTTACCAGTAGATACTGTTCTTGTAGACAGATATATTGGAAATCCAAATGATCCAAACTTTGGACAAACAATTCAAGAAGAACAGGGTGTTACAATTTGGACTACAGAAAACTTTGGTGTTCAGGAAATCTTGGGTCTTGAATTTGAATATGTTTGGTTGCCATATGAAGGAGGAAGGGTCTCTGGGTTTGTAACAAGTTACCACTCAGAAATTACTGAAGACTTTGTAACAATGTGGAGATATGGACAAGACTATCTATTTGGAAGAGATTACGCAGCATCAATTGATGCAAACAACCCAGATAATTTTGTTAACCTTAGAGGTAACGAAGCACCGTATACTCCAGAAATGTCCATTGCTATTAGAGCAGAACACACTTTCAGATTTGCCAATGGAATGGAACTAAAACCTGGAGCAAACTACAGATGGGAAGAATCATCCTACACATCAATATGGAATGCTGACAAGCATATAAATGATGAAGGTGGTTTTGATGGTCCAGGTTACTTCTCACAACCAATTGAAGTATTTACAGACAGACGTCCTGCATGGGAAATGTGGGATTATTTCTTAACACTTGATTCAAAACAAGGTTGGTATGTTCAAGGATATTCTTATAATGCTACAAGCAATATTATTCCATGGGCATTATGGATTGAAGCTGGAAATCCTAGAGGATCTTATTCTGCACCTGCACAAAAAGGTGTAAGATTTGGGTACTTCTGGTAGAAAGAAAATTCCATTACAATAAAAGGGAGGGTTCGCCCTCCCTTTTTTTATGAACACTCCAGACCTTTCAGATCAAAATCCAGAACTTCCATTTTTATTAGGTTTTAATTCTTATGGAAAACTAAATTATTTGAGTGGCTTGATCCGCACAGTAAAGTGTCCAAATGATAATTCTAAAGCCAAGCTGTTACTTGGTACCCCAGGCAATGGAGATATACTTTTTATTGATGGAAATGCTTCTTCCTCGGTAGCGCTATTAGGTGATAACCTTGCTGCGTTAGCTTTGGAGAACTCGTGGGGAGGAATCATAGTTAACGGTTGTGTTCGTGATGTTGAGGTTCTTAAAAATTTACCAATATGTATTTTTGCCCTCGGAGCATGTCCAAAACGCAGCAAAAAAAATAATAAAGGAGAGGTTGGTACTACTATAGAAGTCCAAGGGATAAAAATTGATCAAGGATTTTCGGTATATGCAGACCAAAATGGAATCCTTATATCTACTAAAAAGCTTGATGCAAAAGATTAATTACATCTAAGCTTTTTCCCTGCTCTTTTTTTAGAGAAATCAATGCTACCAAGATCAGCTGTTACTGGGCCCTCTGACATCAACATAAAAGGAATATTCACTTTCGACAAATCAACTCCCTGGACAGTTAGGCAACTTAGTGGAATGCTATAATTTTTAAAACTTTCTCCTTCTTCAAAGAAATTTGTCAGTTCTAAAGTAGCCATACAATCAAAACCACACATAAATACGAAAAATATTGGCTTATCTTTTTGAATAAATCTTGCTTTGATATTTAAAAATCCGTCTTCTAAATTATTGAGGTTGAGTATGCTTTCAGAAATAATTATTAGACTATTTGGTGTGGCTGTCTCAGCTGATTGAAATCGCAATGTATCATCCTGTCTCTCAACATCTATTAATTCTGCCCTTACTAACCCAGATTGTGATTGAGTTAAGCCAGATATGACTTGTATTTGCTGAAGATTACTTTCCTGAATATAACCAAGAAACCCTGTAGAAACAGAACCTTTAAGAATATTTAACTCTTCAAGTTCTAATAGGGACTGGTCTAATTCATCTTCAAATAATGGTAGATTTGAGGAATTTTGATAAGAGAGCCCATAATTAAATGGGAAAAGTGGATCACTTGCTGGATCATAATAGTTAAGATTTGCCTGAAATGGAGTTTTTGGCCAACTAAAAGGCAATTTACCAACAAAGTCAAAGTTAGTTTCGTTTTCGTTATCCCTAAAAAGTACGTCTGTTAATCCCCTTGACTCTGTTCCTGGTAACCAAGCGGCCACAAATACATCAGAGAGGTTTATCTCCTTTGTCATCCAGAGTGGTCTGCCAGAAAAAAATATTGAAACTGTTGGGATTCCAGCTTCGGCAAGTTTCTTTAAATAAATCTGCTGCCTGGTTTGAGAGAATCTCAAATTCCTTCGATCGCCAATACCCTCTGCGTAAGGCTGCTCTCCATAAGCAACAATGGCAACATCATAGTCACCTTTAACTTCATTAAAACTCTCAACAAAAGTTAGATTGTTTTGCCCAACTAACTCCTCAATTGCTTGTAAAAAAGTGATCGATCCCGGGAAGTCTTTATTTTCATTATTTGTTCCTTGCCAATCAAGTGTCCATCCTCCCGTTTGGGTTCTAAGGGAGTTTGCATCCTTTCCAACAACCAAAATCCTCATATCTCTTGAAAGAGGGAGTACATCATTATTATTTTTAAGCAGGACAAGCGATTCTCTTACTGCTTGTCTTGCAATCTCTCTGTTCTTCTTTGTTCCCACTTCTGAAAAAGGTGTTTTATCGGGCTCCCTTCCGTCGAACATACCAAGACGATCCTTAACTAGAAGTATCCTTCTAACTGCATCATTAAGTCTTTCTGTAGTAATTTCACCAGCTTTTGCTTGTCTCAATGTATTTCGATACAAGTCTTTCCAGTTTTCTGGCACCATAAACATATCAACGCCAGCATTTAATGAGGCAGCACAGTTGGCGTTTGAACATCCTGGCACCTGTCCATGCCCATTCCAATCCCCTACAACAAAACCATCAAATTTCATTTGGTTTTTCAAAACTTCTGTCAATAAGTATTCATTTCCATGTAACTTTGACCCATTCCATGAATTAAAGCTGGCCATCACTGTTTGTATGCAATTATTCAAAGCTCCAAAATAAGGTGTGCCATGAATTTTTTTTAGGGCCTCCTCTGTTGTCTTAGTGTCACCCTGATCTCTGCCTAAAAATGTCCCTCCATCTCCAAGAAAATGTTTCGCAGTTCCAATAATTTTTCTTTCTGAAAGAAATTCCTCCCCCTCGCCTTGCAATCCATACACAAATGCCTCTCCCAATTTAGAAACAAGCTCTGGACTTTCAGAATAACCTTCGTACGTTCTTCCCCATCGGTAATCTTGTGGGACAGTGACAGTTGGGGCAAATGTCCAAAAAAGACCAGTTGCTAGAACCTCCTCCGCAACTGCGGAACCAATATCTCTTAAAAGCTCTGGATTTTGGGTTGCACCAAGTCCAATATTATGCGGATAAATCGTCGCGCCAAACACATTGCTATGACCATGTACAGCATCCGTGCCCCATAACACAGGTATATTAACCCCACCCCGGTTTACTGAATTATTATAAAAATCTTGCGCTAAATCTTTCCACTCTTGTGGAGAAGATCTTAGCTTTCCATTTGGAGAGGTGTTGCCACCATTTAAAATTCCTCCCAAGGGGTACCTCTTTAAATCTGAAGGTTTTACAAAATCTAAATCAGCCATAATTACTTGACCGACCTTTTCTTCCAGAGTCATGGAATTTAATATTTTTTCAACTCTGTCGGCATTACCAGTAGGACAAAAATTTTGTCTATCCCAACTTAATTCGGAACTCCAAATATAATTTGTTAATACATAAATTAATAATAATTTTTTCATAATTTTCCTTAAAAACTGCCGTCAAAATAAATGTATATACCGACTATTACAGAAACAATAAGTGTCGATCCAAAATTAAATAATTTTGATGTTCTAAAGTCTGAGCGATCCAATACAAATACCTTTTTATTCTCACTTTTTGGGGAAAAAATCGCATTAACCAAGAATGCCAGTACAAAGGAAATCGCCATTTGATGCATAAATGGCTCAATCAGAGATTCCTCTGTTGAAGCTACATATAATTTAAGTCCTACTCCGGCAATTAGAGCTGTTACTGCACCTAATAGAACAGATTTTGAAGTTGAGCTTTTAAGGAAAATTGCTGAAAGGAATACAAACAGAATTACCGGGCTAAATAAACCCATATATTCTTGTACGTATTGGAAAGCCGATTCTAAGTTGCCAAGAAAGATTGGGGCCACAATAATTGAAATTATCAAACCAATAAAACCAACTACCCTGCCAACGGTTACAAGACTCTCATCATTAGGGTTTCTATTTCTTCCATAAATATCCATGGTAAAAATTGTGCTAAGGCTATTTGTAAGCGATGCAAGAGAAGAAACTATGGCAGCCACTAGAGCAGCAAAAGTGAGGCCCAACAAACCATTTGGAAGCAAGGATAACATCGTTGGGTAAGCCCTTGACCGATCTCCTTCTAAAGAAGGTATTACATTACCCTCCAGGGAGACAGCTATGAGTCCCGGAAGAACAACGACAAAAGGCATCAAAAGCTTGAGAAATCCTGCAAACATAAGACCGTTTTGGGCCTCATTAAGGTTTTTTCCACCCAGTGCTCTTTGAGTTATGTATTGATTTGTGCCCCAGTAGTAAAAATGTGCAATCCACATGCCACCTATCAAAACCCAAATGCCCGGAAGTTTTACGTAGTTTGCATATGCCTCAGGGTCTTCAGCTTTTGAAACATAAGGGAGCAATGCATCAAGTTTTTCTGGAAATTCACTTTGCAAAATAAGAAATCCCTCTACAATCCCTCCTCCATCTGAGATGGCATTTAATCCAACATAAGAAACAAATAAACCTGCCAGAATGAGCAAAGTAACTTGGATAATATCGGTAAATGCAACAGCTTTAAGCCCTCCATATAGTGAATAGGCCAGTGATAGTAAACCAAGAAGTACCATTGAAAAAATTAGGTCAAGCCCAGTAAGATTATTCACTGCCTTCGCTCCAAGCCAAAGAATCGTCGGTAAAATAACCATCACGTACATTATCAACATTAGTATGGCAAGGAGAATACTGACATTGTGGTCGTAGCGCTGTGATAAAAGTTGTGGCATGGTGAATACTTTTTGCTTTAGATAAACAGGAAGCAAAAACTTAGCTACTACAATTAGTGCAATTGCTGCAGTCCATTCATAAGTTGCAATTGCGATTCCAAAGGCATAAGCATCTCCATTCATACCAATAATTTGATCAGCGGCAATATTTGCTGCTATCAAAGATGTGCCTATAGCCCACCATGGCAATGATCTTCCAGCTAAAAAATAGTCCTCAGCTGTTTTTTTAGTCCCCTTTTTATTGAAAGATACAAGGGTTGCAATAAAAATTAATGCCACAGCATATATTCCGACGATCGTATAATCTAAGCTATTCATGATTTCTCCTGATATTTGAATAATTTAAGTTTCCATACAAAGGAGTATGTTCTTTAGTGATTAGGCTTATGGAGGTATCTCTAAGAATTTTGGAATGCATTTTGGATTTATGTTTGTTAAAAATTTCTTCTAGATTTGTAAGTGCTCCTTTATTATACAAACTTCTCATTAAACTGCCTGCAAGGTAGATACCTCCACTGGCGAGAAAAGATAATTTTAAATCTGAAATAAGTGATGTAAGACCAAACACAAAAGCATTTATTAAATTTGTTGCCTTTTCTTCGACTAAATAATTGCTAACAATCGTCTCTGCAGACAATTCTTGTTGATAAAGAATATGATAGATCTTTGCTAAACCAACGCCTGAGATAAAATCCTCTAAGACACTGAAACCCTCTGTATCTTCGATTTTAAACAGCTTAATAAAGTAATTATTATAAAGCTGAGTGTTTCCAAGTTCTGTGGCAAAAACGTAAGGAACTCCTTTAATGTGGCGCAAAACAGAAAATCCTAAACCTGTGCCAGGCCCTAAAGCTAAACTTGTTTTTTCAGGATCTCTAAGACCGGCTTTAACCAAAATAACGTCTTGATCATTAAGAAGCGGCAAACAGTATCCTATAGATTCCCAATCATTCAGCATATGACACCCATCCACATCAAATTTAAGTCGGAGGTCGTCACCATTTAAAGTTAAATTCCGATTAGTCATCGAAATTATGTTTTTGTTCCTTGGGCCGGCTGCGGAAAAGATAATTTCATCCACATTCTGTTCAGCAAGCTTGGTATTGATTGCATTGCTTATGTCTTTTTCTGTATCAACTTTGAGTTTTGTAATTTCCCTGATATTAAAGCTTTCTAAATTACCATAACCCATTCGAAGGTTAGTGCCCCCTAAGTCTAAAAGTAATTTTTCGTTAGACATTTGTTTAATCAGTCCCCCCTGGTTTTAACGAAGCTTCGTTAACGAATGATAATATTTTTTTTCATTAGTTAAATCAACTAAAAAAAAGCGCATAATTAAGGTAATTATGAATAAGAGTTGGAAAGAAAGTCTCATTTACCAGATCTATCCCAGGAGCTTTAATGATTCGAATGATGATGGAATCGGTGACTTAAATGGAATCTTGGAAAAAGTTGAATATCTTCGAGACCTTGGAATAGATTATGTTTGGATATCTCCTTTCTTTAAGTCTCCACAAAAAGATTTTGGTTATGATATAGAAGATTATCGACAGGTCGATCCTATTTTTGGCTCAAATGAAGATTTACGAAGATTAGTTGATGAGCTGCATAACTCAAACATTAAGGTATTATTCGATTTAGTTCTAAGCCATACCTCTGACCAACATAGATGGTTTAAAGAGTCGTCACAACGAGATGAAAATGAGTTTGATGACTGGTATGTATGGGCAGATGGTGATTCAAAGACACCACCAAACAACTGGCTTTCTGTTTTTGGTGGAAGTGCTTGGAAATGGCATGAACAAAAACAAAAGTTTTACCTTCATAACTTTTTAGATTGTCAGCCTGATTTAAACTTTCATAATCCTTATGTTCAGAATCAAATGCTCGAAGAGATTCAGTTTTGGCTTGAATTTGGCATAGATGGTTTTCGCTTTGATGTTATCAACTTTTTATTTCATGATGATAAGCTACGAAATAATCCTCTAAAAAACACCTCAGAAATAAGACCACTTGGCTTCAATAAAGAAAATCCATATGGTCATCAGAAACACATTTATGACAATACTCGCCCTGAGACCTTGGCATACCTTAAAAAAATAAGATCTCTTGTGGATAAATATGATGCAATCTCTATTGGTGAAATTGTTGCTGAAAATGCCCTGAAAACTGTGGGGGAATATTCAAGAAAAGAGCACTTGCATATGGCTTACTGTTTTGAATTCTTATCTGAAGATTTTGTTTTTTCTAATACAGATAAAATTGTCGAAGCTTTTTTTCAGAATTCTCCAAATTCTTGGCCATGCTGGTCTTTTAGCAATCACGATAGTGAAAGAATTGCTTCTAGAATAGAAAAGGATCCAAAAGAAATTATGGCTAAACTGCTTGATCTAAGAGGAACTATTTGCATTTACCAGGGAGAAGAGCTTGGTTTGTTAGAAAGTAAACTAAAGTTCAAAGACCTTCGAGATCCATTTGGAAGAAACTTTTGGCCAAATTACAAAGGCAGAGATGGTTGTCGAACACCAATGCTATGGAACTCACTAGAAAAGCATTTTGGTTTCTCAAATCATTCACCCTGGCTTCCAGCAGATAGGACGCAAAAAGATAAATGTGTTGATATCCAAGAGAAAGATCCAGACTCTATGTTAAATTTCTCTAAAATGTTGATCAAAAGAAGACTTCAAGACAAGGCATCGCTACCTAGTTCTCAACAAAAGTAGAAGTTGGGCCTATTACTTTTAGCAAAGTATGTATAGGTAGCGAGTATTTAATTTTTGCATAAATGAATGATTTGTAAAGAAAATGTGTAAGAATTTTCATTTTATAAATTTACAAAAACCATTTTTTATACAAAATATTTTTTGATAATAGCTGATATATAATTAAAAAATGTCTATATGGTTTTCAAATTACAAAATCGAAGATTTAAACAATTTCTCGGTAAACATGGATAAATATCTTGGAATTGAGTTTATAGAAATTGGCCAAGACTTTTTGAAAGCAAAAATGCCAGTTGACCACAGAACCAAACAACCGATGGGTCTTCTTCATGGAGGTGCATCCTGTGTGCTTGCAGAGAGTACTGCAAGTTTTGCAGCTTTTTTAGTTGTAAACCCAGAAGAGAAGGTAGTAGTTGGTATAAATTTAACTGCAAATCATGTTAAGAGTACAACTGATGGAAGCATCTATGCAAAAGCAAGCCCTAAACACATTGGCAGAAGTACATCTATTTGGCATGTTGAAATAACAGATGATAATAATGACCTAATTTGTGATATCCAATTTACAGCCATGCACAAAGACAAGACTCAGAAGCCTTGAAACTGGCAATAAAAGCACAAACCTGTTAATCTTCTCACTATGAAAAGACAAATTTTGTTTACATTACTCATTACTTTTACATTCTTTATTAATTCGCAGGAATTTGATGACACTGAAGAAGTTGTTGTCACAGCGAATAAGAAAGAAGAAACGGTTCAAGAAATACCAATGAATATTTCGGTTATAACAGAGGCCGATATTGAAGAAAGAGGTATTACAAACCCAGAAGATTTTCTTAGAACGCTTGCTGGGGTTACAACACCTGGCGGTTCGAGGTATTTTACTTTTAGAGGTTTAAATACAAGTCAAGCGCAAAGATCACCTGGAACTTCTTCAACTTATGTCGATGACATAAGAGGTCTTAACATGAACATATTTGATGTTCAAAGAATTGAAGTCCTTCGTGGCCCACAAGGCACACTATATGGCTCAAATGCTATAGGAGGAACCATAAGATACATCACGAATAAACCTTCAACTGAAGGCTTTGCATCAAAATTTTCTGTTGAGGTTGGAGAAAAAGAATTTGCTGTTGAAAACGTTCAAATGTACAACGCAATGGTCAATGTTCCTTTATCGGAAAATGTTGCTTTAAGAGCTGTGGCCTCAAAAAGTGTTGATCCGGGAATATATCAAAATGTTATGACTGGAAGAGAAGGTGTTGGAACACAAAGAGATGACATGATGAGGGTTACCCTGGGATTTGAGTTTGATCGTCTTGATGGGTATGTAAGATATGAGGAAATTAACCGAAATGACATTGGTGATAAAGAGAAAGGGAATGGTGATAAACCTGGAACAGCTGATATTCATGTTGCCAACTGCGATACAGCAGGAGCTGGATGGTGGTACAACTGGGATGGTTATGATAACTGTGCTCGTGTTGCAGGAATAGCTGCAGATCTTGGTGACTATGTGGATTTGCCAGGACTTTCAAGCTACAACCCATTGTTGGCATTTGCAGCATTTAGAGATGAAGTGCATGATCAAAGAGATAGAATTGTTAGTTTAAATCTTAATTATGCTGCAGATAATTTCAATACAACATTATCAATGGCAGCTTATGAAACCAGACAAGATTTTGATACAGATTGGAGTCGGATAGATATGGACGATCTATACGCAGGTCCTTTGGTTCTTACTGCTGATGATGATACTCAGACGACAGAATTAAGAGTCTTTTCAAATCCTGGTACTATTGAATGGACTGTTGGCTACTTCAGAGACGACTCTCAAGGCGAACCAAATCAAATTATTGAAACCCAGTTTGGGCCAAATGCCGAAGCATTTGACTACATTACGAACATTATTATGGGGTACCCTGATTACACCGGGGATGCATACTGTGGTCCTGGACCTTATTGTGCTGATACTCTTGGCTACCCCTATTTGTATTATGGAAGCTATCAATACTATGATAATTCTTCAGAGGAGGCCTTCTTTGGACAACTCTCATACAATGTGTCTGACAGATTAACTGTTACGTATGGTCTTAGAAACTATCAAATCAATGACTCTTACAAAGGCTCAGAATTTGGAGTATTTTACATTGGTGAAAACGGTTGTGATGAGGATGGAGATGGTCTCGGAGATTTTGCTGACGGAGTTACATGTAATGTTCTTGCAGGTAGTGAACAAGGCAGTAGAGAGAAATTTTCGATTGCATTTACACCATCTGATGATTTAACCCTTTTCATGGTCCAGTCAGAAGGATATAGACCAGGTGGTAACAATGCTGCTTTGCCATATTTCTGTGAGAGTGATCCTGAAGCTGCATCTTTTGAAAGAAGGTTTACTTCAGATAGAGCTTCAAACTTTGAGGTTGGAGGCAAATATCGAGGTAGTTTCAATGGAAATAGCTTTAGCTTGAACGCAACTTACTTCAACATCGATTGGGAGGACATTATTATTGGTATCGCTCCTGCGTGTGGTTGGTCGTTCAACTTTAATGGTGGTCAAGCAGAAACTAGTGGTTTAGAGATAGATCTTGTTTACGATCTTACAGATAACCTGTATTTAGATTTCTCTGGTGCCTTTATGTCAGCTGAAACAACAGTAGCAATTGAGAGTTTTGATGCTGAAGCTGGAGCAAGACTTCCTGGGACAGTAGAAAACCAGTTTAACTTAGGTCTTACCTACGAAGCTCAGTTACTAGGATTGCCTTCGTATGCACGACTAGATCTACTATCCTATGGCGATAGTTATGCTACATTCAGTAGAGCAACAAATATGTATTCACCTGATTACACTAAGTTAAACCTTAACGCAGGGATGGATTTTGGTAATTCAGCTGTTCAATTATCCGTAGATAACTTGACTGACGAAAGAACTGAAGCCATTAGATATGCAATTGATTCTCCTTCTTGGAGACCAAGAGACTATCTACAATGGATTCCACCAAGATCTGTTACCGTGAGGTACATATTTAGTTTCTAACTTTCAAGGGCGGGGAAACCCGCCTTTTTTTTGTGTTCTACGTTCTTTATATTTTTTTATTGAATTTATGGCTAAGTTCTAGTGATGTTTGCGAGTACTCATCAGATGAGGAAGAATTTGCGCCTGTACAATACGTTGTCAGTAAAGAGCTTGAGCTAAAAGATGTATTATCCCCAACTGTTTATACATCAAGAGAAGAATTTGAGGGAGCTATTGGATCTTTAGCAGTTCATGAAGGAGTAGATTATATCAATGATAATGAGTTGATTGCTGATGTGCCCGTGTTTGCCGTTGATAAAGGAAGGATTGTATATGTTAGAACTGGCTGTCCAGAAGAAAAACCTTTTAAAAGAAACAATTTATTGCGTGAATGTGGAGCTGGTTGGGGCAATCACATTGTTGTTGAGCACAAAGGCTATTACTCGCGGCTAGCCCATTTGAGGCTTGATAGTATGGGTATAAAAGTGAATGATTTAGTCAAAAAGGGTGATATTTTGGCATATATGGGTAACTCAGGAAGAAGTGATGAAAGACATTTACACTTTGAATTAGGCCTTAAGAGCTCCGGCTTCATTTCTTGTTCATCATCACAATCTTTTGATGGCGTTATAGATCCTAAGAATTTTGGTTATTAAGAAGATATCTATTTTCTTTACAAATATGTAGTTTTTTTTAGAAAAACCATATATTTAAATAAATTCTACTAGTTTTTATTTACAAAAATACTATATAAACAATAGAAATGAAGATAGCAATTAATGGTTTTGGCAGAATTGGAAGAAATATCTTACGTTCGTATATTTTAGGAAACAGGCTAGAAGAAAAATCAAATGATATTGAAATAATTGCCATTAATGACCTTAGTACTCCTCAAGAAAATGCTCACTTACTTAAATATGACTCTGTCCATGGAAAATTAGATAATGCTATTTCACATTCAGATAAATCTATCATTGTTGATGGCAATGAGATTTGTTGTTTTTCGGAAAAAGACCCTTCTCGTTTACCATGGTCAATATTAGAGATCGATCTTGTTTTTGAATGCACAGGATTATTTACCTCCAGAGTTGATGCTTATCAACATATTAATGCAGGTGCAAAACGTGTTTTGCTGTCTGCTCCAGGAAAAAATGTGGACAAGACAATAGTCTATGGTGTCAATCATTATGATCTTAATTCTAATGATCTAATTATTTCGAATGCATCTTGTACTACTAATTGTTTAGCTCCTATAGCTAAAGTAATTCACGACAATTTTAAGATTGAATACGGTCTTGCTAATACAGTCCATGCTTATACTAATGATCAATCTCTCCTAGATATGCATCATTCAGATCCTTTAAGAGCAAGAGCAGCTAATTTATCAATGATCCCTTCAAGAACTGGAGCAGCATCCACAGTAGGTGAGGTTCTTCCAGAATTAAAAGAGAGGCTTGATGGGCTTGCCATAAGGGTTCCTGTGGCGAATGTTTCGCTACTGGATTTCACATTTTCCACAGAACATAATTTTTCGTTAAGTGCATTGGATGATGCTATAATTTCTTCCTCAGCGAATGAGATGAATGGCATTATCTCTATAAATTCCTTACCTTTAGTTAGCTCAGATTTTGGAAAGGATCCACACTCTGCAATTTATGACATGTCACACACCAAAAAAGTTGGAAATGTTACAAAAATATTAGCTTGGTACGACAATGAATGGGGATTTTCAAATAGAATGCTTGATGTGGCGATATATCTAAATCAACTTAATTAAAAAGTAACGTTGATAGATCTTAATCTTATTACGATTGATGGTGGAGCCAAGGGGGATCGAACCCCTGACCTCAACACTGCCAGTGTTGCGCTCTCCCAGCTGAGCTATGGCCCCAAGAAGATACATTATATTAAGTTTTATTTGGTATTCAAAAACTGTCTAAAAACTTGAAAATCATACCAATTTCTAGTTAAATGAATGTAAATAATGAGGGGGATCTCAATAATGTATTCAAATTTAAGACTTTTTATATTAATTTTAGCTACTTTCACTTTCCTTACGAACGCGCAAGAAGCTGATAACGACGTTGAAGAAGTTGTAGTTGTTGGTACTCAGATTAAGGGTGCTCAAATCAACGAGGCTTTGCCTGTAAGCATAGTAACTGCTGAGGATATCGCAGATTTAGGTATTGACTCAGGAGATGAATTAATAGAATCGTTACCAGAACAAGGCATTAACCAGTTTGATGAAACAGGTGACACAGGTGGTGTGAATGGTGTTAGAGGAGATGCAAGCTCCTTCGATATCAGATCACTTGGTACTGGTAATACACTCGTTCTTCTAAATGGTAGAAGAATGATTTCAACTGCAAGCAACCAAACCGAGGAAATTGGTGGAAGTTTTGTTCCTGTTGAAAGCCCAAACTCACAAACATTGCCTCTAGGCTTAATTGACAGAGTTGAGCTTTTGAGGGATGGTGCAGCAGCTATATATGGTTCGGATGCTGTTGCAGGTGTTGTAAATAACGTCCTCGATACAGATTTTGAGGGATTTGTGATGAATGTAAGGTACAAAAACTTCGAACATTTCGATAGAGACGACCACACAGTAACAATGAAGTGGGGAGACTCGTTTAATGAAGGCAGAACATCTGTCTCTTCTTTCTTCACATTTTATGATAGAGATAGAATTAGGGCATCAGAAGATGAAGTGATGGGACAATGTGATCGAAGAATATTTGATACAGATGGATCCTTAACAAGACATGATTGTTCAACAACAAGCCCATGGGCACAGCTTGATATGACAAGTGGTAGAGACAGTAGCTATACTGACTCTTCTGGTGAATTTATAATTTATCCAGCAGGACATCCTGACTGTAGATTAGATTTAAGCACTGTAACTTCTATGCAAGGTGTATGTGCTGCTAGCGATGCTGCAGGAAACTTTTATCACAATTGGTATACAGATAGAGATTACGTCGGCGATCTTCAGAGACATAACTTCTTTACGTTTCTTAACCATGAAATGGGTAATGGCATGGAGATGTTTGCAGAATTTGGGTACTACAAATCAGATTACACCTCTAACAGAGAGCAAGGCTCTGGCTTTGGTTCAGCCGCACATGTAATTCCAGTAGACCATCCATTTAACTGGACAGGGAAAAGGCTTTATCTTGAAAACTATAGGCCTGTTGACTTTGGACCTAGACGAATCTTTGTTGAAAGAGACACAACAAGAGCTCTTCTTGGTTTTAGAGGCTCATTGGCATCTGGTTGGGATTGGGAATCGGCAGTAGTATGGAGCGAAGCAAGATCAGAGGATTTAACGAAAAATAGAATCTCAAATACTGGAATGGATGACCTTCTTCAATCAGGGCTTTATAATCCTTTTAATGGTGCTGGATTCTTAGCTGATGGCTTTACAGGCACCCGTTATGCTTCTATTGACCTGACACCAGGTGCAACACAAGAAGCAATGGATAGTGCTAGAATTGATGTCTCAAGAGATTCTGGCAGAGACTTACAAACCTTTGACTTTAGATTGCAGAAACCTGATTTATTTAATCTTCCTGCAGGATCAGTTGCAGTAGCAACGGGAGTTGAATGGAGATATCAAGCGTACTTTGATGACAGAGATCCCTACCTTGATGGAACTATTCCTTTTGTTAGGAGATCTGGTAGTGGTGCATTTAGTACAAGAAATACTTATACGCATCCATTTGTATCAAATGTATGGGGATCATCTGCTACAGGTGATAACGATGGAAGCAGAACGGTAACGTCATTCTATGCGGAAGCACTTGTGCCCGTTGTTTCTAGAGAAATGAATATTCCATTTGTGCAAGCCCTTGACCTGCAATTAGCATATAGACAAGAAGCCCTCTCAGATGTTGAAGGGGAAGATGTTTCACGATTTGCATTTGGTTGGAGAGTTACAGATGCAATATTACTACGAGGTTCCTTCCAAGAAACCTTCAGAGCTCCAAACCTTTATACAGTATATGAAGGTCTTGGCTCAAGAGTGAATGCGCGTTATGACTGGGCAGCAGTTTATGTTGATGACGCGGCTACAGCGGCAGGACTTGGTTCAGCTGTACTCTGGGATAGTGATGGAAGGTACTCTGTTATAAGAAACTATGCTGGAACAACAGATCTAAAATCTGAAACTGCAGATAATACAACTTTAGGTATTGTAATTGAGCCTTTAGATGGCCTATCTCTTACTTACGATACTTGGGAAATTGAGTCCGATGGGACAGTTGGTTTGTTTGGTGAAGACAATTCTATGTTGCTAGATTTGGTTTTAAGATTGCAATCTAACGACTTAAATAATTGCAATAATGTCGTAACTAATCCAGACGTATTTAGAAGCGATCCTGATGAGGATGAAGCTGCAGCAATGATAGCTGTTGGCATATGCCCATTTGGACAAGCAGATAGAGTGCTGAACGAATATGAAAACTTAGGTGTTAGAATGGTTAGTGGTTGGGACGCTGGCGCGTTTTATGATGTTGATCTACCTTTTGGTAGCTTAACACTTAAACATCAAGTTGCTTTCTGGGATAAAAAGTCACAAGAGATACCTGGAAAAGCAGATCCGATATTGGCGGCATATGACAGTGGTCTTATTGATCCAGTCGATTTTCCACTGGTAGGTTTTGGAGAACTTGTAAAGATTGAAGGCACGCCTAAAATGAGAACTAAATCCACACTTAGACTCAGAACAGGTGCTTATACTGTTGGATTGACACAAACGGGAAGATCGGAGGTTTTAGAGCCAGATGTAGCACTTAGACCAGTGGCTGCTTTTAGCAGACTAAATGCTTATGTAGATTACAGATTTGATCTTAATGATGCTAATGCAAGATTAAGGTTTGGTGTAAACAATGTTCATGATAGAAGAGCTCCACTTGCTGACTACAGATTTGGGTTCTTAGGTGACTTAGATAGCAACACCCGAAGAAGTTTCTACTTAGACTTTAGAGTAAGTTATTAACTAACTTTTCTTAAATGTTTTTTTCCAGCCCAAAAGCCATAGGTTTTTGGGCTGGTTTAGTTTTATTCCTATTTTTTTGTTTTTTACCAGCAACTGAAAATCTTTCAAAAGAGGCAATATACGTTACAGCAGTAGTTGTGTTGATGGCTACTTGGTGGGCTACTGAAGCCATTCCCTTGCCAGCAACTGCCCTCTTACCATTGGCGCTATTTCCAATGTTAGGGATTTTTGGAGACATCCCATCTAAAGATGCATTTCAACTTGCTGCCAATCCCTATGCTCATAATAATGTTTTCTTATTTTTAGGGGGTTTTATATTAGCTCTAGCCATCGAAAAAGTTAACTTGCACAAAAGAATGGCATTAAAAATGCTGTTGATGGTTGGCACAGATTCAAAATACCTAATTGGTGGATTTATGTTAGTAAGTGGCTTGTTAAGTATGTGGATATTTAATACTTCAACTACTTTGATGCTGCTGCCAATAGCTCTTGCTGTTGCAACAGTTGTAAAAACAACAACTAGTGATACTGACAATCTTCAATTTCAAAATTTTCAAGTATCATTATTGCTCGGAATTGCATACGCGGCAACAATAGGTGGAATGGCTACTATTGTTGGAACAGGGCCTAATGTACTTGTGGTTGGGCTTCTTTTAGATGAAGGTATTGAAGTAGATTTCCTTAGCTGGATGGTCCTAGCTACACCAATATCAGCAATAATGCTAATTGCTGGTTGGTTATTGCTTACAAATGTTATCTTTCCAAGCGCACTCAGTGGTTCAGAAAGAACGAAAATTGAATTAGAAAATCTCTATAATCAGCTTGGGAGGGTCAGCAATGATGAAAGAAAAGTTTTTATTATTTTCTGTATTACCGCCTTTTGTTGGATATTTCGAAAGCTTCTTATCTTAATCCCAGGTCTTGAAGGCTTAACTGACTATGGTATTGCAATATTTGCAGCACTTGCATTGTTTATCACACCGTCTACAAAAAAAGGTGGCTTGCTGGAATGGAGTGCGACTAAAAACTTACCATGGGGGATCTTAATTCTCTTCGGTGGAGGCCTGTCAATTGCGGCTCAAATAAAAGCCACGGGTCTTGGTATTTGGATAGGATCTTTCTTTTCAATTCTTGGCGATGTTAATCCGCTAGTTCTTATTTTTGTAATAGTTACCATAATAGTATTTTTAACAGAAGTTACATCAAATCAAGCCACAACTGCGACTTTTGTACCAATAATGTTTGCAATAGCTTTTGGTCTTGGGTTTGATAAAGCTCAACTTGCAATCCCAGTTGCTCTTGCAGCTAGTTGTGCCTTTATGCTACCAGTAGCCACACCACCAAATGCAATTGTCTACGGCTCAGAAAAATTTACTATTGCGCAGATGATAAGAGCAGGCTTTTACATCAATATAGTAGGAATAGCTGTCGTAACAGTATTTGCAACCTACGTGTTGCCACAAGTAATCTCATGAAAAGATTAATATTACTCTTTTTTTCTCTACCTCTTATTTCGTCAAGTTATCTAGATTATTCGCATCCTTATCATCCGACTTCATCTGACAAAGGAATGGTAGTTTCACAAAATTATCTGTCCTCAGATATTGGAGCTAAAATACTCTCAAAGGGTGGGAACGCTGTAGATGCTGCAATAGCCGTTGGTTTTTCTCTAACTGCAACACTTCCAAGAGCTGGGAATATTGGAGGTGGTGGCTTTATGTTAATTTATAACGCCAGTGAAAAAACTGTTATTTCAATTGACTTCCGATCAATGGCACCCGCCAGTGCCTCGTACGATTTTTATCATAAAGACGGCATGCGACTACCAGATATTAGTACTGGTTATAAATCAATCGCCATACCAGGCACAGTTGCCGGCTTGCTAAAAGCTCATGATTTGTTTGGCTCGCTTCCTTTAGAAGAATTAATTCAGCCAACAATAGATCTACTAGAAGCAGGCGTACCAATCACAGAAGACCTTTTTTTTGCGTTGGGTTCAGAGGAGCAACTCCAGGAAGATGATGAATCTGTCTCTATCTATTTCAACAATGGAGTGGTTAGAGGTGGTCTTTTGCGAAACCCTGATCTTGTCTTAACTCTGAAAAGAATAATAAAAAACGGTGCGGCGGGCTTCTATGAGGGTGAAACAGCAGATTTATTTGAAAAAGCAATGATTGCCAATGGCGGCCTAATAAGAAAATCAGACATGGCACAATATAAGGCTCAGCTTAGTGAACCAATTAGCGTCTCTTATAAGGGACATACAGTGTATTCTCAAGGGCCTCCTAGTGGTGGAGGTGTAGCGATACTCTCTTCACTTAAAATATTTGAACAATTCAATGCAGAAGATTTCACGCCAAACAAAGCGAGCTTTTATCATCTATTGGCAGAGATCATGAAATTTGGGCATCAGAACCGAACAAAGTTTATTGGAGATCCGAGTTTTAATGAAATTCCTATTGAGTTTCTTTTATCAGAAAAAGTGGCTTTACAAAAAAGTGAAAAGATAAATCTCAAAAGAGCAAGCAAAGATCAAAGAATATCTAAATGGGCAACTGGTATTGAAGATCAATTCCTCTCAAAGGACACCACACATTACTCAATTGTTGATAACGAAGGTAATGCTGTTGCAACAACATATACACTTGGCTATTCATTTGGTTCTGGAGTAACAATACCAGGGACAGGTGTGCTCACAAATAATCAGATGTATAACTTTTCAATGGATTATGGATTAAAAGATACCATCCATTTAAGTGGTTCTCCTGCGAATAAATTAGAACCATTTAAACGGCCAATGAGCTCCATGGCACCAGTAATGATTTTTGACGAAAAAATGAGGCTTAAATTGATTACTGGCTCCCCAGGAGGGGGGCAAATACCAGATATTAATCTTCAAGTAATCATTAATGTTCTTGATTATGATCTTGATATTGGGCTGGCAACCATGTTGCCAAGAATCCATCACTATTTTCCTGGAGACGAACTTGATTACGAGGCAACAGTAAGTAGTGATACACTCAGAATCCTAAAACTTTATGGCCATAAGGTTAAACTCAGCGATACAATCGGCAGTAGTCAATCCATATTAATAAAGGATAAAGTTAAATATGGTTTTGCAGATCTTAGGCGTCCAGACGCAAAAGTTAGTATCCAGCAATAAAATCTATTGTTTTCTTTAATAGGCCAACGCACTTTTCCTTGCCAAGAAGATAAATAGTTACATTCAACGGAGGTGATTTTGTTCTCCCTAATAGTGCGACCCTAAGAGGAAGACCAAGTTTTGGCATTGGTATCTTGAACCTCTGTAAAATTTCATTAATAACTATGTCAATGTCTTGAATACGCCAGCTTACAAGCTTTTCCAGTTTACTTTTTACCTCCGAAAAAATATCCTCTGAGCCAAGCAAATGCTTCTCAATACTACCTTCTTCGTAATTAGAGTAATTTAAAAAAAATGGTTTTAAGTACTCAGCTATTTCCTTGAGATTTGACCCACTACCAATGCATAGTCTTACAAGAGTTTTATTTTCGTCTGTACTCTCTATTTTGAATCCTTCCACTAAGCAGTAGCTTTCAAGCTCTCTAATAATCTCATCATCTTTTAGCTTGGCCATATAGCTTTGGTTTACAAAATTAAGCCTCTTCAGATCAAACACACCTCCTGCTCTTTGAATGTCTTTAAGATCAAAAATCTCTTTCATTTCTTCCATTGAGAAAACTTCATCATTAATTCCTGACCAGCCTATCCTTGAAAGCATATTGAGCAGTGCATCAGGAAGGTAGCCAATATCCTTGTATGCCATCAAATCTGTGGCAGCATGTCTTTTTGAAAGACGTTTCCTGTCTTCACCCAAAACCAATGGAAGGTGAGCATACTTAAATCCTTCATAACCAAGTGCTTTAACAATCTGTATCTGTTTAGGTGTATTAGGTAAATGGTCCTCTCCCCTAACCACATGAGTTACTTTTTGGAAATTATCATCAATTACATTGCAAAAATGGTAAGTTGGAGAACCGTCACTTCTTAAAATTACTAAATCATCTAAATCATTGTTAGCAAATTGTATTTCTCCATAGACCAAGTCTTTGACAGTTGTGGTGCCTTTTTTTTCAACTGCTAGCCTGATTGCTCCCTCATCTTTATAGGCTTTGCCCTGCTCTAATAGTTTATGTGCCTCTTTTTGATAGGTATCAAACCTATTGCTTTGTTTTATTGGTTCAGTATCAGGAATTAGCCCTACCCATCCTAAGCCGTCCATGATTGCTTCAACATACTCCTCTTTAGAGCGTTCTTTATCAGTATCCTCAATCCTGACTAAAAATTTGCCATCATTTTTTTTTGCATAGACATAATTAAAAAGTGCTGTTCTTACCCCTCCAATATGTAAGTAGCCAGTGGGACTAGGAGCAAATCTAGTGACTATATTTCCCATTTGATTTCTTCTCCTGTTTTTTCTTTTAAAAAATTTAAGTATTCATCATGCTTTTTTTGATCATTTTGACTTGCCTTGAATAAGTGCGTTTTTTGCTCATGTTTTTTTTCATTTTCTTCAATTGTATTTTGTTTTTTTGTTGATTGACTCAAAGTTAATGCAACCTGACCGCCGGTAAGGTTTAAATACACATCTGATAGGATTTGAGCATCCAGTAATGCTCCATGATGTTTACGGTCATAGCCTGTTACTCCTAATCTTGCAGATAATGCATCAAGTGAATTCTTTTGCCCAGGGAAAGTTTTTCTTGCAACTATCAAACTGTCATATACCTTACATATTTCACTTATATCTTTAATTGTGTGATTCATTAGTCTCAGTTCATTGTTTAGAAAACCAAGATCAAATTCAGAGTTGTGAATAACTAGTTCTGCTCCTTTTATAAATGAGATGAAGTTATCTGCAATATCTATAAATTTTGGAGCAGCGGCTAAATCCTCGTCTGAAATATTAGTAATTGCTTTTGCCCCTTCGCTTATTTCTTTTCCTTGCGGGTTAAGGTAAGTTTGAAAGGTATTGTTTGTCTTCGAGCGCCCAATAATCTCGACAGCTCCAATTTCAATAACACGATCACCAGATTTAAAATCTAGACCTGTCGTCTCAGTATCTAATGAAATAATTCTAGCAGGCAAGATCCGCTCCTTTATTTGCTAGATCATCGGCTTTCTCATTTCCAGGATCACCTGAATGCCCCTTAACCCAATGCCATTCAATATTTAATTCTTGTACTAGTTTGTCTAAAAGAATCCATAGTTCTTTATTTTTGACAGCTTTTTTTGCAGCTGTTCTCCAATTATTATTCTTCCACTTTAGAATCCAACTTGTAATGCCCTGCCGAAGATAATCTGAATCTGTATACAAAAGAATTTTTTGATCTTCATCCTTAAGATATTCTAATGCTTTTATGGCAGCCATCATTTCCATTTGATTATTTGTAGTTATTTTGTCGCCATCAAATAATTCTATTTCTTCGTTATCACGGAATATTATCGCCCCCCAACCTCCAGGACCAGGATTGCCTCGACATGCACCATCTGTATATACTCTAATAGACATTTAATTAAATTATAAAGTAATGAAAATTTTTCACATCCCTGCCTTTCATGATAATTACATTTGGGCAGTACAAAATGGTGATTTTATCTCTTTGGTAGATCCAGGAGATGCGAATGTCTCGCTTGATATAATTAAAAGTAAAAATTTAATACTGCAAGATATCCTAATTACTCATCACCATTATGATCACACAGGCGGGGTAAATGCTCTTAAAAAATTCATGAAAGGAACAGTATATGGTCCAAAGGACTGTATCTTTGATGGCATTGAAGTGCCACTTGTAGAGAATGATACCCTGAAAACATTAGGATACTGCTTCAAAGTGCTGGAGACTCCAGGACATACTCTGGATCATATTTGTTATTATAACCAAGAAGACAAAATTCTGTTTTGTGGCGACACCCTCTTTTCAGCAGGATGTGGTCGATTATTTGAGGGTACCTATGATCAAATGCATGATTCCTTACAAAAAATTAATTCATTACCAGCAGAAACAAAGCTCTTTTGCACACATGAATATACTTTGGCGAACCTAAACTTTGCACTTTCACAAATAAATGATTCGGAGATTGCTAAGGAATTCAAATATTTGGAATCAAAGCAAGGTGAGAGGTTTATATCTTTGCCAACGACAATAAAAAAAGAAAGAAAAATAAATTTATTTCTGCTCGAGAAACGGATACCAGAATTATCTCATCTAAGTGACCTAGACTACTTCTCAGAGCTTAGACAAAGAAAAGATAGTTTTTGAAAAATCACAAAAATTTTTGAAGAGCAATCTTAAGTGTTTTTTTATATAATTTTATTGTGGTTCAGGGAAAAAAAATCTTAGTTGTAGGTCTAGCAAACAAATACTCTATTGCCTCTGCAATTTCTAGATCGCTCCACTTAAATGGGGCAGAGCTTGGTTTTAGCTATCAAAATGAAAGGTTCGAGAAGTTTATCACCAGCTTCTCTCAAGACTGCGGTAACGGACCTACCTTTAAATGTGATCTATCTAGTGACAAAGATATTCAAAATCTCGTTGCAGATGTAGTAAAAAAATGGGGAAAATTTGACGGAATTGTCCACTCAGTGGGTTTTGCTCCTGCAGAACAAATTTCCGGCAATATTGAAGACTGTATAACCAGAGAAGGTTTTACGATTACTCATGATATTAGTTCGTATAGTTTTGCTGGTCTTCTTAAAGAGTGCTATCCTCACATGACTGAGTCTTCATCAGCTCTAACTCTTACTTACATTGGCTCTCAAGAAGCAACTCAAAATTATAATGTTATGGGTATGGCCAAGGCTAGCCTAGAAGCCAGTGTAAGATATTTTGCAAGCACTTTGGGGGAAAGAGGAATAAGGGTAAATTCTATATCTGCTGGACCTATAAAAACACTTGCAGCTTCTGGAATTAAGGGTTTTAAATCAATGCTAAATTCCCATGGAAAAGAAACGCCTCTTGGCCGAAATATAACAGCTGAGGAAGTTGGAAATACTGCAAGTTTCCTTTTAAGTGATATGTCTAGTGGAATAACTGGACAAAATATTTACGTAGATGGTGGCTATAACATTCAGTCTAAGAAACCTGATTGACTACCGCAGAATTCTCTGAATACTTATCATCAAGATTATATTCAATCCGTAACATATTAAACATGGATTGCAATAATTGAGAATTTGCTTGTTGAATAATTGCTTCTCTTTCTTCAGACTCCACTAAGCTTGGATCACCTTCAATTCTATTTATGATTTGATAGATCAATAATTCGTCTTTTACAAAGTCTTTTTGAATAGTGCCAACTGAGGGTTGATTAAATACCAAAGATACCACTTCATCTGCCAGCAATGAAGTATTTCTATTTATGCTCTTGAATTCTTCTATCTTAGTTTGCAATCCAAGTTCCTCAAATTCCTCTGTACTAAATTCTATAATGTTATCACTCACAAACACTTCATTTAAATAATCAGCTCTTTTTTTTGCTTGTACGAATCCCTCTGCTTTCTCAAGCACTAGCTCAAGAGGTTCTTTTCTCTCTGGAGAAATATCTGTTATATAAACAATAGAAGCAGAGTTTGAATCAAGATCAAAAACTTCTGACCAAGAGTTAATTTCTGTTGAAAAAATTTCTTCTATCGCAGCTGCAGAATAATCATTAGTATCAGGGGTAATGTCTTTGTCTAATAAAACGTCTGACTGCTCAATACTATAAATACTTAACACCTCTTCAACATCAGAATTAGTACCTGCAAGCTCCTCATTAATTCTTAATAAAATTTCTTCATATTTAATTTGTATAATTTCACTGTCAAGTTCTGTTGATTTCTCTTCTAAAGATTGAATCTCAGGAGAATTCAATTCAGTCACCTTCAAGAAATGTGTATTTCCCTCAAAAACAATTGCCTCTGAGACTTGATTAAGCTCCAGCTGCGATATTTTGTCTTCAAAAACCTCAGGGAAAATACTTCCATCTGTAAAACCCAGATCTCCATCAACATCAATAGTCCCATCGTCTTCAGAAAAATCATTAACTAATTGGGTAAAATTCCCAGAATTAATAGTGCTTGAAATTGTATCAACTTTACTGTCGTAATCCTCTTGGTTCTCATAATTAGATGCAATTAGCATTAAATGGGCTACTCTTTTTTCGCCAGGAGGAATTATGTCCAAGTAAGCTTCGTAAGCAGCATTCAATTCTGCTTCATTGCTTGGTAAAACTAAAGAATCCTTATTTAATCTAAGTAATGTTAAATTTCTATTCTCGGGCAAAGTAAATTCAGCGGGGTTATTTGAGTAGTAATCATTTACCTCATTAGCTGTAACCGATATCTCTCGTGAAACATCATCTGGGTTTATAAGAGCAAACCTTACAGATCTTCTTTCAGTCAGAAGCTCTAAATAATTTTCAATAGTACTGTCAAAAACATTCGTTATTGAGCCTAAGAAATTTAAAGATAAATTTAATTTTGTATCTGTACGAAAATCTTCAACAAGATCTTTTTTTGATAAATTAAAATTTATCAAGTAATTCTTAAAAGCTTCTTGATCAAATTCTCCATCAATTTGGAAGGTGTCTACTTTTGAAAGTTCAGTTTCAATAAAACTTTCAGGGATCACTATATCTAGTTCATCTAATAATTTTACTATTGTATATTTCTCTACAAGTGAACTAATTGTTTGTGTATTTATGAAATCAGCAAAAGGCAATAAATCAAAATCAGGCCCAAATTGATCTCTAAAGTTCTGCTCAACTAAATTTTTTGTTCTAAGAAATTCCGATTGTGAGACATTATAATCTCCGATCTTTGCGTAGGAGTTATTAGAGAAAGTCTGTGCAAAAGTTGGTAGCCCTAGAAATGCGAACGTTAGGGCTACTATGCCTAGAAAAGAGAAGGCTACAATACCTTGTAGCCTCTTCCGCAATGAACTGATCACTCAGTTTATTTTAATTTACTGCAGCTTTAAGTGCTTTTCCTGCTTTAAAAACTGGAACTGTTGCAGCTGGAATTTGTATTTTCTGTGAAGGGTTTTGTGGGTTTATACCTTCTCTTGCAGCTCTTTGTCTAACAGAAAATGTTCCGAATCCTACTAATGATACAGAGTCACCTTGCGATAGAGCTCCTGTCACAGCATTTACAACAGCGTCGAGTGCTTTAGCAGCATCAACTTTTGTGCTGCCAGTTTCGCTGGCAACTAGATCGATTAAATCAGCCTTATTCATAAAATCTCCTCAAAATGCCTGTATACAGGCTTTTAGTAACATTAGAACTTAAAAATAGATAAATCAAGCACTTAAGCACAAATAATTTAACTTTATTAATTGTCTATTTCTTGACTTTGCTAGCCAAGAATGGTTTAAACAAGGGCCATTTCTAACACTTGTTTAATTGATTCAACTGGTATAATTTTAAGATTTTTAAGTATTTTTTTATCGAGCTCCTCCAGATCACCAACATTATCTTTTGGGATAATAATGTTTGTAATACCACTTCTTTTGGCAGCTATGAGCTTTTCCTTCAATCCTCCAATTTTTAAAACTTTGCCAGCTAAGGTTATTTCTCCAGTCATAGCTAAATTTGCTTTAACCAGCTTATCTAGAACAATCGAAGTTATTGCTGTACACATTGTTATCCCAGCACTTGGTCCATCTTTTGGCGTTGCACCTTCGGGAACATGAATATGTATATCATTTGTTTCAAAAAAACTTTTATCAATATTGTTTTCTGACGCAATATTTTTTGAAACAGTCATTGCTGCCTGGATAGACTCTTGCATGACATCACCTAGTGACCCTGTTTTAATTACCCTACCCTTTCCTGCAGTAACAGCTGATTCGATTTGTAAGAGTTCTCCTCCTACTGATGTCCAAGCCAATCCATTAACTTGACCTTTCTGATTGCTTTCATCAGTTTGTCCATATTTAAAAGGTTCAGGACCCAAAACTGACCTTACAGTTCGATTATCAATCAAACTTGCAGATTTTCCTTTCAACGAAATCTCTTTAACTTTCTTACGACAAATTTTATTTAATTCCCGATCAAGACTTCGAACTCCTGCCTCTCTAGTATAATTGCGGATGATCTTTAAAATAGAATTATCGCTGAAGGAAATTTCATTCTTTTTTAAACCGTTTTTCTCTTGATTTCTAGGGACAAGATAGTTTTTAGCAATGTTCAACTTCTCATCCTCAATATATCCCGGCAATCGTATTATCTCCATTCTATCAAGCAGTGGTGCAGGTATATTTAAAGAATTTGCTGTGCAAATAAACATTACTTCTGACAAATCATAATCAACCTCTAGATAATGATCGTTAAATGTATTATTTTGTTCAGGATCTAAAACTTCTAGTAACGCAGAACTTGGATCGCCTCTTTGATCCATCCCTACCTTATCAACTTCATCAAGCAAAAATAAAGGATTCTTAACTTTTACTTTTGTAAGTTTCTGAATTATTTTGCCAGGCATCGAACCGATGTATGTCTTTCTATGGCCCCTTATCTCGGCCTCATCTCTTACACCCCCAAGAGATAGCCTAATAAAATCTCTATTTACTGATCTTGCTATTGATTCTCCTAATGAGGTTTTACCAACTCCTGGAGGGCCAACAAAACACAATACGGGAGCTTTCATTTTTTTTACTCTTTTTTGAACTGCAAGATATTCTAAGATTCTATCTTTTATCTCTTTTAAGCCATAATGATCTGTGTCGAGAACACTTTTTGCTCTATTTAAATCTAGATTAATCTTTGTCGAATTACTCCAAGGGACCTCTAAAAGAGTCTCAATATACGTTCTTACCACTGTTGCCTCAGCTGACATTGGTGACATTTGTTTAAGTTTTGAAAATTCAGAATTAACTTTTTCTAACGCATCTTTTGAAAGCTTTGTAGCCTCAATCTTCTTCTGGATCTCATCAAGTTCATTTTTTTCTTCACCAATTTCACCTAGCTCTTTTTGCGCTGCTTTTATTTGCTCATTTAAAAAATACTCTTTTTGAGATTTTTCCATCTGTTTTCGAACCCGCCCTCTTATGCGTTGCTCAACTTCAGTTAAGTCAATTTGTGCCTCCAGAAGGCTTGAAAGAAATTCAGCTCTTTCGATTGAATTTGTCTTTTCAAGAATCTGTTGTTTATCACTTATTGAAAGGTGAATATTAGATGCTATTACATCAACCGCTTTGCCTAAACTACCCATTGATTCAACTTGATTAATAATTTCAAACGAAACTTTCTTTGAAACTGAAACAAATTCTGTGAATTGTGTTTTTATGGTCGAAAGTAAATCTTTCTCGTATTTTGAGTCTGAAATATCGTATGGAATTTTTTTTATTTCTGCAAAATATCCTTTTTCTACATTGATGGTTTCAAGACTTGCCCTTTGGACTCCCTCGACTAAGATTTTTACTGTTCCATCAGGTAGCTTTATCATTTGCAGCAGCGAGGAAATTGTTCCAACTCTTGGTAGGTCATTCAGATTTGGTTCTTCACTAGAAGGAGAGTTCTGTGCTATCAAGAATATTTTTTTGCTGGATCTTAGTGCATCTTCAAGCGAATAAATCGATTTCTCTCTACCGACAAATAATGTTGATACAGAGTTTGGAAAAATGACAACATCTCTCAATGGGATCATCGGCATTTTAAGCTTAACTTTTACTTCAGATTCTGGCATTAATTTGCTATTTTTTTCTTAATTAGACGAAGGGGTTGTTCTCTTTTCAGTACAACATTTTTATCAATTACAATTTTTTCAACATTTTCTTCTGTAGGCAAATTAAACATTGAATCTTGGAGGATTTCCTCAAATATTGATCTTAAAGCTCTCGCTCCAGCCATGCTCAACATCGCCTCTTCTGCAATTGATTTAAGAGCATCATCTTTGAATTCCAAGGAAATGCCATCGAGAGAAAAAAGGTATTTAAATTGGTCTATTATTGAATTTTTAGTTCCACTCATTACCTTGACAAGTTCATTCTGGTTCAATTCTCTTAATGAAGTTATCACAGGAAATCGGCCAATAAACTCAGGTATCAAGCCAAATTTAATAAGATCTTCATGTTTGGCTTTATCAAAAAAATTTCCTCTATTTTTTTGTTCTTTTTCTTCAATCTTGGCATTAAAGCCGATTTTAGTATCAAACATTCTATTTTGAATTTGTTTCTCAAGTCCATTAAAAGCACCTCCACAAATAAAGAGTATATTTTTTGTATCTACTTGCAGAAGGTCTTGTTGTGGATGCTTCCTGCCGCCTTGAGGTGGTATTGAAGCGACAGTTCCCTCAATAATCTTTAGAAGAGCCTGTTGAACTCCTTCTCCAGAAACATCACGAGTTATCGAAACGTTCTCTCCTTTCTTTGAAATTTTGTCGATCTCATCTATGTATATAATTCCTTTTTCAGCTTTCTTCACATCATAATCTGCATTTTGTAATAATTTTTGAATAATATTTTCAACGTCTTCTCCGACGTAACCAGCTTCTGTTAAAGAAGTAGCATCAGCAATTGCAAATGGAACATCAAGAAATTTAGCAAGTGTTTGCGCAAGAAGAGTTTTACCAGAACCCGTTGGGCCAAGTAACATTACATTACTTTTCTGGACTTCTATATCATCATTTTTTGCAGAGAGTATTCTTTTGTAATGATTATAGACAGCAACAGATAACCTCTTTTTTGCAGATTCTTGTCCAACAACAATTTCATCAAGGTAATCATAGATTTCTTTAGGTTTTGAAAGTACTGTATTTTCATCTTTGGCATTATTTTCTTCCGAAAGTATGTCATTACAAAGATCTACACATTCATTGCAAATATAAACATTCGGTCCTGCAATAAGTTTTTTTACTTTTGATTGCTCTTTACCACAGAATGAACAACTAAGTTTCTTCTTTTCTTCCATGTCTTATTTTCTTTTTTTGAGGATGTCATCGACGATACCATATTTTTTTGCTTCCTCAGCATTCATGAAGAAATCCCTCTCCGTATCGTTCTGAATTTTTTTCAAAGTTTGTCCTGTCCTTTCTGATAAGATATTGTTTAGCTTATCTTTCAAAGTGAGAATTTCCTTAGCCTGAATCTCGATGTCTGTAGCTTGACCTCTGGCTCCACCTAAGGGTTGGTGAATCATGACTCTACTATTGGGAAGTGCATATCTTTTTTTGTCTGCACCACAAGCTAGCAATACTGCTCCCATACTTGCAGCTTGGCCAAAACATACTGTCGAGACATCACATTTTAAATAGTTCATGGTATCGAGAATTGATAGACCTGAGGTTATGACACCACCAGGAGAATTTATGTACATGAAGATATCTTTTTTTGGATCCTCTGATTCTAAAAACAATAATTGTGCAACTACAAGGTTCGCAACATAATCATCGATGCCGCCAACGATAAAAACTATCCTGTCTTTCAGCATTCTAGAGAAGATATCAAATGCCCTTTCTCCTCTGGATGTTTGCTCAACCACCATAGGGACTAAATTATTTTCAAACATACTTTAAATATAGAGGAGATTAAATATAAATCAATAAGCGTTCTCAAGTTACAAAAAACAATCGCATGGGGTGGACGAAGGGGGTTGAACCCTCGACCTCCGGTGCCACAAACCGGCGCTCTAACCAACTGAGCTACGCCCACCATTTAATGTGATATTTTAAACAGAAAATTATATCATTATGGAATTAGATAGGGAGAATTATGGGAAAGGCAAAGATATTCTTAAACAGCATTTCAAATATGTTTGATGTTGCTCTGGAGGAAATGCAAGTAGAAAAAGGTCTTGCAAAACAGATCAAATCTTGTAACAGCACACACACCATCAGGTTTGGCGTAAAACTAAAAAAAGGGATACAAGTTTTTACTGGCTGGAGAGCAGTTCATTCCGAGCATCTTGAGCCGGTCAAAGGAGGTATAAGGTACAGTAGAGAAATAAATGCCAGTGAGATTGAAGCCATGGCTGCGCTCATGACCCTTAAAAATGCAGTTATTGATGTACCTTTTGGAGGATCAAAGGGTGGTTTAAAAATTGATCCTACAAAATATGATGATGAGGATCTTGAAAAAATTACCAGAAGATTTACAGAGGAGTTAGCAAAAAGAGGACTTATTTCTCCAAGTTTAAATGTTCCTGCCCCAGATATGGGCACAAGTAAACGCGAAATGGGTTGGATTGCAGATGAATATAAAAGACTTAATCCGCACGATATAAATGCTTTTGCTTGTGTGACAGGCAAACCAGAAAACATGGGGGGTGTTGATGGACGTACAGAAGCCACTGGTAGAGGCATATTTTATGCATTGGCTTCATTTTTTAGTTCGAGTGACAAAAAGAAAACAGGAATTCAAGGTGATCTTAAATCTCAAAGAATAATTGTTGAGGGTCTCGGGAAGGTTGGCTATTTTGCTGCAAGAGCACTCCGAGATCATGGAAGTATCATAATAGGAGTAATTGAAAAAGATACATCTTTTTACAATGAAAATGGTCTTGATATTGACCTGATAAGAGAGTGGCTTTCAAATTCAAACAAAACTGATGACTACGAAAATCAAAATGAACTTTTACAAAGAAATCAGGTATTTTCAAAAGAATGCGATATCTTCATTCCTGCCGCAATGGAAGGAACTATCAATGAACAAAATCAAGGTGACCTTAATGCTAAAATTATTTGTGAAGGTGCAAATGGTCCAATTTCATCTCAAGCTGATAAGCTCTTAAATCAAAGAAATATTCTTATTATCCCTGACTTATATGCTAATGCTGGCGGAGTCGCTGTAAGCTATTTTGAATGGGTAAGGAATCTTTCTCACATGCGTTTTGGCAGGATGGAAAAAAGACGGAAAGAATATGAAAATGCATCACTTATAAACTTGATTGAATCCACGACTGGAACAAGAATTCCTGATCGAAATAAATCTCTTCTGAGTGAAGGTAGATCTGAATTAGATCTAGTAAGGTCAGGGCTTGAAGATATGATGACTGAAGCTTATGAAAGCATGAGTTATCTTTGGAATAAAGAGTCCTATCCAAATCTGAGGGTAACTGCTTATATTTACTCCATCAAAAAACTTATAGATTCCTACAAATCTATAGGTATTTAAAACTGGCGCGCCAGGGAGGATTCGAACCCCCGACCAATAGCTTAGAAGGC
>CENJ01107760.1_pt1 | contig 47580 bp, 43 predicted proteins | sample 356161 | NCBI WGS metagenome assembly CENJ01 (sample SAMEA2619531, study PRJEB7988) | marine metagenome | biome: marine biome (ENVO:00000447); feature: surface water layer (ENVO:00002042); material: "saline water (ENVO:00002010), including plankton (ENVO:xxxxxxxx)" | depth 5 m
ATAACCTGAAGGTCGCAGGTTCAAATCCTGCCCCCGCAACCAATCTTAACTGGTTTAGCAAATATTTGGCATAGAACTATAACCAATATTTTAAAAAACCAAAACATAGATTAAAATCATATGAAAATCCCAACAATCAAATAAAAATTTGATATAAATTGGTTTTAAAAAATTATTCTAAGGTTATGCTGTCTATTAGTTATGTGTGGTATAGCCGGTTTTATAAAATTTCATAATAATCTATCTTATAATAATTTAGAAAGACATTCCGTATCAATGGCTGATACTCTTGAAAAAAGAGGTCCTGATCAATCTGGTTTTTGGATTGATACATCATCAGGAATTGCATTATCTCACAGAAGACTTTCTATAATTGATCTTTCTAATAATGCCAGGCAACCAATGATGTCTTCTGATAAAAGATATGTATTGGTTTATAATGGGGAAATTTACAATTTTATAAATTTAAGAAATTCTTTAAAAAAAAAAATAAAATTTCAAACTAAATCTGACACAGAGGTTTTACTCGAGCTAATTTCAACACTTGGTGTGGAGAAAGCGACTCGCAAACTTAATGGAATATTTGCATTCGCAATATGGGATAGAGAAGAAAAGAAACTGTCTATATGTAGAGATAGAGTTGGTGTAAAACCTGTATATATTTTTTGGGATAAAAAAAATTTTGCTTTTGCATCTGAAATAAAATCATTAAAAATTTTACCTTGGCTAAACTTTAAAATTTGCAAAAAATCACTTTCATCTTATGTAAGATTGAATTATATTCCGTCACCTTATTCAATTTTTGAAAATATTTTCAAGCTTGAACCTGGAAGTATTTTCGAAATACTCTTAGATAAAACTACAAATACTAAAAAATATTGGGAGTTGGAAACATCAAATATTTTAATAAATAAGACAAAACCCTCATGCACACACAGTATTTTAAATAATGCGGTCGTGAGCCAAATGGTTTCTGATGTTCCACTAGGAGTTTTTCTATCGGGTGGAGTTGACAGTTCTTTGATTGCAGCTTTAGCACAAAAAAATTCGATAAAGAAAATTAATTCTTTTACGATAGGATTTCAAGATAATTCATTTGATGAAGCCCCTTATGCAAAAAAAATATCGAAAATTTTGGGGACAAATCATAACGAAGTATATTTTAAATATAAAGATTTAAATAATTTAATAAATGATTTACCAATCCTTTATGATGAACCTTTTGCAGATTCTTCTCAACTACCAACAATGTTATTAAGTAAGATTACCAAAAGAGAGGTTACTGTTGCTTTATCAGGTGATGGGGGAGATGAACTTTTTGGAGGATATTATAGATATTTTATGGCAGAGAAATATGAAAAGTATATATTTGGTCAGCCCCAAATCTTTAAGCTTATCTTGGAAAGGATTATTAAATTTTTGCCAATTAATTTTTGGAATAATGTTGGAGCATTTTTACCCAAGAAATTTGGCGGGAAACAATTTGGTGATAAATTATTAAAACTTTCAAGTCTATTAAAAGAAAATCAAGATCTTCTATTTCAACAGAGAATAATTAGTAATTTAAATAACCTTTCAGATTGTATGGTTTATCCTGAAGAGAATAAAAACAAGTATTTTGAGAAAAAATATAAGGATTTGTTTAGTGATACAATAACAAGAATGCAAATTTTAGATTTTCTTACATATTTACCAGATGATATACTTACAAAGGTAGATCGTGCATCTATGAATTATTCATTAGAGGTAAGAGTTCCCTTTTTAGATAATAATGTGATTGAGCACGCCTGGGGGCTTGAAAAAAAATATAAAGTTTCAAGTGGTAACGGAAAAATAATTTTAAAAAAGATATTAAACGAATATTTACCTAAGAATTTGATAGACAGACCAAAAATGGGTTTTGGTATTCCACTAGATAAATTATTAAGAGAATTTTTCCACAAAAAATTGGAAATGTATTTGAATTCTAATAAAGTTAAAGAGCAAAACCTTTTTAATATAGAGTACTACAAAATTTTGTGGAATGAACATAAAAATTATAAAAGAAATTGGCAATTTTTATTATGGAATTTTTTAATTTTTCAAATGTGGTTTGAGTGCTGGGGAGATAAAAAATAAAGAAAATAACATTTATTACAAATTGTTTGGACATTGGTGGAACAGAAAAACAATTGTTATGCTTGATAAAGATGATAAGAAAAAACTATAAGGTTGAAGTTTTTTCCTTCCTTGGAGGTTCACTGGAGACCAATTATAGAGAATTAGGAGTTTCAGTTAGATGTGGGACTAATAAATTTCTTTCTATAATTGAATTTATTTTTTTTTTAATTACTAATAAAACTGATATCTATCACTTTTTTTTACCTAAGTCGTATTTAATAGGTGGATTCTTGACTTTTTTTTCAAAAAAAAAAAAAATAATGAGTAGAAGGTCTCTAAATAATTACCATAGAAAATATTTATTTATTTCATTGTTTTTAGAAAGAATTCTCCACAAAAGGATGAATATAATTTTAACGAATACAGTTTCAATTAAAAAGCAGCTTGTAATGGAAGAAGGTGTGCCGAATAAAAAAGTTAAAGTGATACCAAACTTTCTACTTAAATTAAATGTTTTTAATCTTAAAAAAAAAATACCCAAGAGTTTTTACGTTTTTGGCTATGTGGCTAACTTTATACCCTACAAAAATCACCTTATGTTATTGGATATTTGTTCAATGATAAAAACTAAAAAAAAGTGGAAGTTATTTTTAATTGGATCTGATGTCAATGGTTTTAAAAGTATTGTAGAAAATAGAGTTAGAACTCTTGGGCTTGAGAAAAAAATTATTTTTTTTGATGAGAATAAAGATATTCAAAAGTTTTACAAAAAAATTGATTTTGCTGTAAGTACCTCAAGTGAAGAAGGGTCATCAAATTTTTTACTAGAGTCAATTTCATCAGGTCTTCCAATCATTGCATACGATGTAGGAGGTAATTTTGAATTTTTCAAAGATAATGGTTTTTTAATACCAGCTTTTGATAAGGTTTTGATGAAAGAGGCAATTGAAAATATGTTAAATATGAACATTAATACTTTTAAAAAAAATTCAATAAAAATCTGTGAAAACTATTTCGATAATTCAAAAACCTTAAAAATGTATTCTTCTTTTTATTAGAGCGAAAAATAACTTGAAGTTCACACTATGAACGCTATAATGTTCAGTAAATGAACAAAAGTAATAAGAATACAGAGATTGAGTTAAAACTTTTCAATCAAATTGAAAAAACCAAGAATCACACTCAACGTTCAATATCTAAAGAGCTAAATATTGCTCTAGGCTTATCAAATGCTCTAATTAAAAAATTTTTGAATAAAGGTTTTCTTAAGTTATCTCAAGCACCAATGAAAAGGTATTTTTATTATATAACTCCAAGAGGATTGATCGAAAAGGCAAAATTAACCACAGAATTTTTGACTTCATCACTTGATTTTTATAATAAAATTAGGAATCAATACGAAAAAGAGTTTAATAAAATTAAAAAGCAAAAACCATCTAAAATTATTTTGATTGGAATAAGTGAGTTTACAGAGATAGCTATATTAGCAGCAAAAATAACGGAAGTAAAAATTGACTATATTGTAGAATCAAATCTTAAAAAAAAAAAATTTTGCGATATTTCTATTAAAACTGATATAAATCGGTTTTTAAATCTTAAACAAAATATTTTTTTTGTTTTATCTTCGCAAAAAGGTATTTCTAATTTTTTGACAAAAATTCCAAAAAATAAATATCTTGTAAAACCTGATTTTTTATTATTGAGTTAGTATGAGTTGGATAGTAGTACAAACAAAAAGTAATAGCGAGTGTAAGGCTAGAATTAACCTGATACGTCAAGGATATGAAGTTTTCTATCCAAAAATTCATAAATCAGTACATTCTTTTAATAGAGTAAAGACTTTGATAAAACCACTATTTCCTGGATATGTTTTTGTTAATTTGAAAAAAAAACAGAATTGGGTAAGAATTAATTCTACTTTTGGTGTTAAAACAATTCTAAAAATTGGTGAAAGAATTTATGAGCTGCCGATAGAAATTTTAAATAGTATAAAATTAAAATGTAATAAAGACGAAATATGTAATATGCTTCCAATAAATACGGGAGATAAAGTAAAAATTTTAAGTAAAAAGTTTCCAGGACTGAATGCAATATTTTCAGAATATATTGATGAAAAACGTTCATTTGTCTTGGTTGATTTATTAATGACAAAAATTAAAACTAAAGTTTTGAACAAGGATATTGAAGCTATAATTTAATGTCATTATTTACTGAGATTCATCTAAGTACTATATACTTGGACTGCGGTAGCTATGTCTAAAATCTTCGAAAAATTAAAAAAAAAAATTAAATTTCCAAGGCCTATTAAGGATAATAGAAAAGTTCTTTTAGAATTAAAAAAAATTTTTAACGACGAAGTTTTTTATAAAAGCTTTATTGAAGAATTTAGTAAAGTGGAAAAAAAGGAAATCAATCCAAACTCAATGTATCAATCTAATTCTTATAAGCCACAAATAAAAGATCTTTATAGAATTTTTCAATTTGTTATCTTAAATAAAAGGACAACTATATTGGAGTTTGGTTCTGGTTGGTCAACTTTGATTTTTTCAATTGCTATGAAAACTTTAGAAAAGAAGTTTAAAAATAAAATTTTAAATTTAAGAAGATCATTTCCTTTTAAAGTTTTCTCAGTAGATAACGAAAAAAAGTTTTTAAATATTTCAAAAAAAAGGATAAAAAACTTCTACAAGAATATAAATGTCAATAATACAAATTTTCATTATTCAGAGTGTAGAATTAGTCTTTATGAAAACAAGTTTTGTATCGAATATGACTCTTTGCCAAATTGTAATCCAGATTTTATATATATTGATGGACCTGATATCTTTAATGTTAAAGATGAGATACAGAATATATCTTATAAAAATAAAGATTTGATGCCTATTATTTGCGATATTTTAAAACTTGAATATTTTTTAATTCCAGGAACTATGATTGTTTTAGATGGAAGAACAGCTAATGCTCAATTTTTATCTGAGCATTTTAAAAGAAACTGGATTTATTACTATGATAAAGAAAATGACCAAAACCTATTTTATTTAGATTCTCCCTCACTTGGTAGAATTAATGACTTAATGTATAATTTCTATACAAAAAAAAAGATTAAAAAATTTTAAAAAAAAAAAAAAAAATTTGTTTTTTAACTGAGGCCCGAATTACTAAGACTGGAAGGGCGAGTGTCAGGTTATACTATGAATATATTAATTATTTTATAAAGAGAAATTATGAAGTTTTAAATATTGCAATCACTGACGACTTAAAAAGAAAACCAAAAACCCAGTGGAAAACTTACTTCTTAAAAAAAGAAGATCATTTATTACCAAATAAATTTTCCCTAGTTAATAAAATGAATCATTCAAATGAAATTTCACATTTACTAGAAAAATTCAATGTCGATATACTTATTGCATTTGACATTATTGCTGTTTCACAATGTTTTAATATTAAAAAGATTAAAAAAATTGCTTGGCTTGGAGATTTAAGATTTCAGACAAACTTATATAATTTTTATATGAACTTAAAATCAAATTTTTTTCTTATTAGGCAAAGTATATATATTCTTTATCAAAATTATTTATTTAAAAAAAAATATGTTAAATATCTTAAGCAGATGGATAAAGTTATCGTTTCTTCAAAATCATCGGAAAAACATTTGAAAAAAATCCAAATTAGTTCAAAATTTCTTCCATATCCTTGGCCAGTTTTTTTTTCATCATATGAAAAAAAAAATCAAAATATTCCAGAATTTCTTTTTTTTGGAAACTTAGCAGGTTTAGGTTCAAAATCTGCTATATCAGAATTATTTAATAATGTTTATCCTTTACTAAAAAAAGAAATAGGTTCAAAGAAATTTAGAATTAATATTGCTGGACCCAACTACGAAAAAAGTTTTTTAAGAAAGATTGATTTAAAAAAGTTTCCTGAAATTTTGTTTTATGGGTTTGTAGACAAACTTGAAACTCTGTTTAATAGATCAATAGCAACAATCTTTCCTGCTAATATACCAGTTGGAAACAGATGTCGTTTAATAACGTGTATGGCATCAGGTCTTCCAATTATTGCAGATGAAAGTTGTAAACTTGGAAACCCTTTTTTAGTTGACCAAAAAACAGCATTCTTAGCAGACTCTCCGGAAGAATTTGTCAGAAAAATGATATTATGTTCTGAAAATAATATACTAAGAACAGCAGTAATTAGAAATGCAAAAAAAATCTATATGGATAAGCATTTGCCAGTTTCGGCAGGAAAGATATTTGAAAAAATTATTAATGAATAAAACTATCCATAACATCAAATCAGGTAATATTAAGAAATGTCAGGTTTGTGGAAATGATAAATTAATGAAAATTATTGACTTGGGGAATCAACCTCCTTGCGATTCAATCCTTGATAAGAAAAATCAAAAAGAATTAAAATATCCACTTAATTTTTTATTTTGTAAAAACTGTTTTTTGGGTCAAATAGATTTTGTAGTTCCACCAAAAAAACTTTTTTTTAAAAGATATCCTTACAGAAGTGGAATTACAAAAACTCTTGTTGAGAAGTTACATTCAACTTCTGAGATGGCAAAAAAGAAACTTGAAATTCCTACTACATCCTTATGTATCGATATTGGATCAAATGATGGAACTCTTTTAAAAGGGTTCAAGAGATTTAATTATAAGGTCTTAGGAGTTGAACCTACAGATATTGCAAAAATAGCAAACAAAGATGGTATAGAAACTATTCAGTCGTTTTTTGACATCTCAACTGCGAAAAGAATACTTTCCTCTCGCGGGTCAGCCAGAATTGTCACCGCCACAAATGTTTTTGCACATGTTCCTAACTTATGCTCGTTAATTGAGGGAATAAAAATTATATTAGACCGAAAAGGGGTCTTTATTTCTGAGTCACACTATTTGATTGATTTGATCAAAACCGTTCAATATGACTCTATTTATCACGAACACCTTAAGTATTATTCTCTCCATTCTTTAATAAAACTTTTTAAGTATTATGATTTAGAGGTTTTTGATGTTGAGTTTATAAAAAATTATGGTGGTTCAATCAGAGTTTATACCGGAAATAAGGGGCAATATAAGATTAAAAAATCTGTAATTGAATGCTTAAAAAAGGAAAAATTATTTCTTGATAATTCTAATAAGAGATTAAATGATTTTAGAAAAAATATAATTGAAAATAGAAAGGAAATAGTCAAGATTATTGATCAGTATAAAAAAGAAGGTAAAAAAGTTGTTGGAATTGGATGTCCAGGGAGATGCAGTACCTTTTTAAATTATTGTAAGATTGATTCAAAAAAAATGGACTATATAGCTGAACAAAAAACATCATTGAAGTTAAACAAATTTCTACCAGGAATGAAGATACCTATAATTGACGAGAAAGTTATGTTAGATGAACAGCCTGAACTCACAATAATCTTATCTTGGCATTACCACAAAGAAATAATAAAGATATTAAGAAAAAAAGGATTAAAGTCAAAAATATTAATTCCTCTTCCAAAAATTAAAATTGTATGAAGGACATAAGAGTTGGTGTTATAGGTCTGAATTTTGCTTCAAGAGTTCATATACCTTCCTTAATTAAAACTAGTGGATTTAAAATAGTAGCATTGTGTTCAAAAAATACGGAAAATGCAAAAAAATTAAAAAAAAAAATAAATTTAGATTGTGAAATTTTTAATGATCCGGATAAATTGATCCAATCACGAGAAACTGATCTTATTGATATTGTTACACCTCCAAAGTTCCATGCAGCACTGGTAGAGAAATCATTAGAAAATGGAAAAAATATACTTTGCGAAAAACCATTTGGGTTATCGTATGAGGAGTTAAAAAAATTAGATCTTAATCGCTCGGAAAAAGCATTTATTAATTATCTCTTTCGGACTGAAAAATTAATATGTATTTTAAAAAAAAAAATTGAAGACGGTCAAATAGGTTGCTTAAACAAAATTAATATTAATTGGAATTTCTCTTCAAAAAATAAGGCACTTTGGAAAGAGAGTAAAAAAAATGGTGGTAATATTGTTGATGATGTATTTAGTCATGTTTTGGATTACCTTTTCTTCTTAACTAATAAGAAAAATTTAGAAGTTGAAAAATTTAAATATTCTAGAAAAAAAGTCAGTGATATTCTTCAAGAAGAAATTGAGGGTAAAGTTTTTTTTGAAGACATTGAAGTTGATATAAAAATAAAAAAAAATATTGAAAGTAAAAATAATCATACAATAGAAATTTTTGGAGAAATTAGAGATATAATTATCAATTATTATGCTCCTTTCACTCCATTAGATAAAAACATGAGAATTGAAAAGAATGGTATTGTTGAAAAAATTATAAGTGAGGATTCTATTTCTCCTGTATGTGATGACAGGATAATAAGTTTTGGTAATCTGCTTAATGAGTTTAAAAAAACAAATCCGAAAAATTTGTGCGACTTGAGATTTGGTGCTTATACAAGGTTTCACTTAGATAGATTTATCAAATACGTATATTAAATTAAAATTTTTAAATAAATTATAGGCAAACGATTATAAAAGAATCAACAAAAAATAAAATTTGTTTAGCTATACAAGCAAGATACTCTTCAGAAAGATTGCCAGGAAAAGTTTTAAAGGAAGTTGCTGGTATGCCGTTACTAGAACACACAATAAAGAGATTACAAAAAACAACATTATTTCAATCAATTTATGTTTTAACATCTAAAAATTCTGATGATTTAAAAATTATAAATTTTTGTAAATCAAAAAAATATAAATTTTTTTTATGCTCTTTAGAAAACGTCTTCCAAAGATTTAAAAATTTTATAAACTTAAAAAATTATGATGCATTTGTGAGAATTTCAGGAGATAGTCCTTTAATTGATCCTATTCTTATTGATAAGATGGTAAATAAATTTATAAAAAATGATTATGATATTCTAACAAATGTTTTTCCAAGAACTTTTCCAAGTGGTCAATCTGTGGAAATTATAAAATCGAAAACTTTTCTTAAAGTAGATGAATCTCTATTAACTGAAGAGGATAAAGAACATGTAACAAGTTATTTTTATAAAAATAGTGAAATTTTTAATATCAAAAATTTTGAATGTAAATATTCTCATAAAAATATAAAACTATCTATTGATACGCGTGCAGAATTTGATCGTTTCATTTATTTTTTGAAAAAGAATAATAAAAGTCTTCCCGAAGATATCAAAATTAATGATATAATTGAAAACTGGTGAATTCTTAAATTTATAAAAAATGAAATTAAATGTTGGAATTATTGGTTTTGGAGTAGGAGAACAACACATTCAAGGTTTTAGGAAAGCTGGAGTTAATGTAGTAGCTATTTGTGATAAAAATCCAGAAAAAAGAGAGGAAGCAAAAAAAAAATATCCAAACTGCAAGATTTTTGAAAAGTCAAAATCCATTATAAATTCTGATGATATTGATATTGTATCAATTGCATCTTATGATCAAGATCATTTTTATCAAGTTATTGATTCAATTAACTCAAATAAACACGTATTTTGTGAAAAGCCTTTATGCACCAATGAAAAGGAGCTTAAGGCAATTAGACAGGCAACAAAAAAAAAACCAAGGATTAAATTATCAACAAATACTATACTTAGAATGAGTGAAAGATTTAGAGATATTTATCAAAAAATAAAATTAAAAAAATTTGGCAAGATTTTTTCTGTTGAAGGAGATTATAATTATGGAAGGTTACATAAAATTACTCAAGGCTGGAGAAGTCACGTAAAAAATTACTCTGTTATATTAGGTGGTGGTATTCATTTAGTAGACCTTCTTTTGTGGTATGTTAATTCTCCCATAATTGAAGTTTACGCCGTAGGAAATAATATTTGTAGTAAAAATTCTCGATTTAAGTATAACGATATGGTTTCTTCCTTAGTCCGTTTTGAAAATGGTGTGATAGGAAAGATTTCTGCTAATTTTGGTTGTGTTCATCCTCATTCTCATAAACTCGTCGTTTACGGAACAAAGGCAACTTTTGTAAATGATGGATCAAATGGATTTTTTTTTGAAAGTCGTGATCCAAAAAAAAAACCAAAAAATTTAAAGTCTAAATATCCAGGCCTACAAAAAGGTGATTTAATTCCTAGTTTTGTTAATTCAATTAGAGGGGTTTCTAAGGCAGTTGTAGACAAAGAAACAGTTTTTAATGTAATGTCAACATGCATTGCAATTGATAAATCTTTAACAACAAAAAAACCTCAGAAAGTAAAATTCTATTAAAATGAAAAAAAAAAATATCCCGTTTGGTATGCCATTAATTGATGGCTTAGAACACAAAGCCGTAAGAAATGTTATGAGTGGTCCGCAGTTAGTTCATGGTCCAAAAGCAAAAAAATTTGAAGAAAAATTTGGAAATTTTATTGGGGGAAAGTTTTGTGTTTCTCTTAACTCTTGTACAGCAGGATTACATTTATCTTATATGTATTTTGGAATAGGTGAAGGAGATGAAGTAATTGTACCTGCACAAAGTCACGTTGCAACAGCACATGCTGTAGAATATACAGGTGCTAAACCAATATTTGTTGATGTTGAAAAGAAAACAGGGAACATCGATATTACTCAAATTCAAGATAGAATCACGAATAGAACTAAAGCTATTGGACTTGTTCATTTTGCTGGATTACCAGTTGATATGCGTCCAATCATCAAAATAGCAAAAAAGAATAATTTATTTGTAGTAGAGGATGCTGCATTAGCACTAGGGGCAAAATATAATAATATGCATGTTGGTTTGCTTGGTGATGTAGGGTCTTTCTCATTCTATCCAGTAAAGCATATTACAACCGCAGAAGGGGGTATGTTAGTCACAAAGAACGAAAAGCTATTTAAGGCAGCTATGAGACTAAAAGCTTTCGGCTATGACAAAATGGTGGGTGAAAGAAGAACACAGGGATTGTATGACGTGGACATATTAGGTTACAACTTTCGTATGAACGAAATTCAAGCATCAATTGGTATAGAACAATTAAAAAAATTAAAAGGTTTTCTAAGAAAAAGGAAAAAAAATTCGCAAATTCTTAGAAAAAATCTTAATGAATTTGAAGAAATTAGATGTTTAGAAGATGGTAATGAAATTAAAGAACATGCAAATTATTGCTTAATCATTGTTTTAAATAGTAAGTTGGCAAAACAAAGATTTGAAGTAATGAAAAAGTTAAAAGAATTTGGTATTGGAACAAGTATCTATTATCCTGGTCCAATACCAAATTTTAAGTATTATAGACAAAAGTATAATTTGAAAAAAAACCATTATCCAAACGCCTTAGAAATAAGTATGAATTCTATTGCGCTTCCTGTAGGTCCTCATTTAGACTCCGAGGATATGCTTTATATTTCAAATTGTTTAAAAAATATCATCTTTAAGGAAAAATAATGGATTTAAAAAAATATCTTTCAGGTAAAAGAATTGCAATAATTGGTGGAGCTGGGTTTATAGGCCATAATTTAGCACTTAAATTAAAACAAAATCATGCAATCCCTTTTATTATTGATGGTCTTCAGGTAAATAACTTAGGTGCATTTTCCAATAACACTGAGTTAGATGCCAGAAAAGAGTTGTACTTAAATTTTATAAACTCAAGGCTAGAATTAATTAGAAAAGAAAACATACCTCTTTCTGTTCTAGATGCAAGAGACTACCACAGTTTGTCTCCATCATTAAATGCTATTAAACCAGATGCTGTATTTCATCTAGCTGCTGTAGCGCATGCTAATAGGTCTAATAAAGATCCATTTAGTACTTTTGATCATAGTATGAGAACCCTTGAAAATTCTCTTGACTCTGTAAAGGATAAAAAACCACACTTTATTTTTTTATCTTCGTCTATGGTTTATGGTAACTTTACTGAGGATTCTGTTTCTGAAACAAGTTTATGTGAACCTATAGGTATTTATGGTGCTTTAAAATATGGAGCAGAAAAATTAGTGATAGCCTACAACCAAGTTTTTGATCTTCCTTATACAATAATTAGACCATCTGCACTTTATGGAGAGCGTTGTGTTAGTCGAAGAGTTGGACAGGCATTTATCGAGAATGCAATAAAGGGAGAGGAGTTGAGTATTAATGGAAACGGATCAGATAAATTAGACTTTACTTACATTGATGATTTATGTCAGGGATTAATGCTTTGTTTAGTAATACAGGAATCAAAAAATCAAATTTTTAATCTTACATTTGGTGAAGCAAGATCAATTAATGATTTATCAAAAATTGTCCTAGAGAACTTTCCTGAGGTAAAAATTAGAATAAATCCAAGAGATAATTTGATGCCTGAGCGAGGTACTTTGGATATAAGTAAAGCTAAGAAAATTTTAGGTTATAATCCAAATTTTCCAATAGAAAAAGGCTTCAAAAATTATATAAATTGGTATAAAAATTTTTTCAAATTTTAAATCAATAATGATTGAAAAAAAAATACTTTCTCTTAACTTTCAAGTTAAACCAGATATATGGCTTTCTGAAGTTTTAGGTTATAAATCTGGTCAAATTGTGAAAAGAAATAAAACCTCAAACAAAATAAAAAAGCAAAATTTAACTTTTTTATACGCAAAGGTCTCAATAAAGGATTTAAAGTTAGTTTCTAAATTATGTGAAATTGGTTTTATACCAATTGATACAGCACTACAATTTAAAGGAAACCTAAAAAATGAATCGAAAAAAAATAGAAAAATAAGAATTCGCTTTGCAGAAAAGGAAGATGAAAACGAACTTTGTAAAATTGCAATGAAGAATTTTTTATATTCACGTTTTCATTTAGATCCAATGATCCCCAACTCAGTTGCCAATAAGCTTAAAGCTTGTTGGGTAAAAAATTTTTTTTTAGGAAATAGAGGTGATGAAATGATTATTGCAGAAATGGAAAAAAAAATTTGTGGATTTTTGTTATTGATGAATAACATGAATATGAATTTGATAATTGATCTTATTTGTGTTGACAGAAATTTTCATAAAAAAGGTATAGCAAAAATGATGATTCACTTTGCTAAAAATAAATTAAATTTTAACAAAACAAACAAACAAAAATTAGTCGTCGGAACTCAACTACTCAATATTCCCTCTATAAAACTCTACCAATCGCTGGGATTAAAAATTGTATCTTCACAATTTATTTTACATTATCATAAGCCCATAAGGAATCAGATTTGAAAATTGGTGGATTTGATATTAAAAAAAATGTTCTGCTTATAGCAGAAATTGGTAATAATCATGAAGGTAATTTAGATGCAGCAGAGGAATTAATTTATAAAGCTGCAAAATCAGGTGCTAACGCTGTAAAGTTTCAATCAATCGATCCATATAAATTGGTATCTCCAAAAGAAAAAAATAGAATAAAACAACTAAAAAAATTTCAAATATCGTATAAGGATCATTTCAGATTAAAGAAGGTTGCTGACAAGAATAAGGTTATTTTTTTATCAACTCCTTTTAGTATTGAAGCTGTAGAATTTTTAGATTCATTAGTTCCAGCTTATAAAATTGCTTCAAGTGATAACAACTATTTCAAATTAATAGAGTGTGTAGCAAAAAAAAAAAAACCAATATTTTTATCAACAGGTATGACAAATATGAAAGAAATATCTTTCACCGTAAAAAAAATTAAAGAAGTTAGTAAAAAAATAAAAAAAAATCCTGAGCTTGTTCTACTTCAATGTGTTTCTTCTTATCCAACAAAAGAACAGTTTGCAAATTTAGCTACCATAAAAACTTTGTCATCTCTAGGTTTTACCGTAGGTTACTCGGATCATACGATTGGAATTGAAGCTGCAGTTTTATCTGTTGGTCTAGGTGCAAGAGTAATTGAGAAACATTTTACTTTATCAAAAAATTACTCAGAATTCAGAGATCATAAATTATCGGCTGAACCAGAAGAGTTTAAGGAACTCGCAGAAAGAGTAAAAAATGCTAATTTGTTATTGGGGAATGGAGAAAAAAAAATTCAAGAATGTGAAAAATCAACCTTTAAAGTCGCAAGAAGGTCTATTTGTGTAGCAATAGATATGAAAAAAGGAGATAAATTGAGTGCTGAAAATTTAATTTGCTTGCGTCCTGGAAATGGAATACCGCCTGGAACAGAAAAAAAAATAGTTGGTAAAAGATTACTAAAGAATCTAAAAGCTGGTGAACAAATTAAAACTAGTATTTTAGAGTAATTGTTATGTGCGGTATTGCAGGCTATTTTGGAACAAACCCGATAGAGGAAAAAAATATAAAAACTTGTTTGGATTTAATGAAAAACAGAGGTCCAGATTTCAAATCATTTTTGAAATATAAAACTAAAAATGGCAAATATTCTTATTTTTTACACTCTAGACTTGCAATTATTGATTTAGATAAAAGATCAAACCAACCTTATAGAGATAATGAATGCATATTATCTTATAACGGAGAAATCTATAATTATTTAGAATTAAAATTAGAACTTGAAAAAAAAGGGTGTTTTTTTAAGAGTCAAAGTGACACTGAGGTTCTTACAAAAATTTTGAGTTTAGATGGAGTTTTCGCATTAGAAAGATGTGAGGGTATGTTTGCTTTTGCATGGATGGACAAGAATGAAAATCTTTTTTTAGGAAGAGATAGATTTGGAGAGAAACCACTTTATTATTTTTTTAATTCTAATGGTGATTTTATCTATGGTTCAGAAATAAAGTTTATCTTTGCATTATTAGGAAAAATACAACCAATTAATTACACTCATTTAAAAAGGTATTTGGTGAATGGATATAAATCACTTTATAAAACAAAAGAATCTTTTTTTGAAAATATACATCAACTTAAGCCAGGATTCATTGGAAAACTTGATATTAATGGTAAATGGAAAGAACAAAGGTATTGGACTCCAAAATTTGATGAAGAAATAGATTCTTCTTATAAGCAAATTGTAGCAGGTACAAAAGAAAAATTAATAAAATCTGTTGAAATGAGATTGAGGGCAGATGTTCCGATAGCTTTCTGTTTGTCTGGAGGGATTGATTCAAATGCATTAATTGGCATAGCTAAAAAAGAGTTAGATTACAATGTTCATGGATTTACAATAATGAATACAGATGAAAGATATGAAGAAAGGGAAATGGTTGATTTAGCTGTAAAAGAACTGGATTTAAATCACACTGAAGTACGTCTAGAAAAAAAAAATTTTTTATCAAATCTTAAGACTTTGGTCAATTACCACGACTCTCCCGTACTTACAATTACTTATTATGCACAGTGGCAATTGATGAAAGAAATATCTAATCAAGGTTATAAAGTATCAATAAGTGGAACGGCAGCAGATGAACTATTCAGTGGGTATTTTGATCATCATAATGCTTATTTAGCTGAAATGTTCAAACATGATAAAAAGAGATTTAAAAATGCATTAGGAGAATGGAAAAAAGTTATTCTTCCAATAGTTAGAAATCCTTTTTTAAGAGATCCTCTTTATTTCATTAAAAACCCTAACTCTAGAGAACATATATATTTAGATTCAAAAATTTTTGCAGATTTTTTGAATGAGCCATTTTTTGAGGAATTTAAAGAAAACTTTTATTCAAAGAGAATGATTAGAAATAGAATGGCAAATGAATTATTCGAAGAAAGTGTTCCAGTAATTCTTCATGAGGATGACTTAAATTCAATGTTTTATTCAGTGGAAAATAGAAGCCCTTTTCTTGATAAAAGTTTATTTGAATGGTGCCAGACCATCCCTACAAATTTTTTAATTCAGAATGGTAGAGCAAAGTCAGTCTTAAGAGAGAGTGTGAGGGGAATTGTACCTGATAAAATTTTAGATAATCCAAGAAAAGTTGGATTTAATGTTCCACTTCATGACTATTTAGATCTTGATGATCATAATGTTAGAGATGAATTACTTAATGATAGTCCTGTGTTCGAAATAGTAAAAAAAAACAATATCAGTAAATTATTAAAAAAAGATTCATTATTAAATAGTCAGTCAAAATTTTTATTTAATTTCATTAACACAAAAATTTTTTTGGAGGAATTTTCATAATGAATTGGTGTAACACCTGTATTTTACCAGATACAAGACCTAATTTATTTATCCCAAAAAATGGGAAATGTAATGCTTGTGAAATGCATGAAAAAAAAAAAGTTATAGATTGGGATTATAGAGAAAAAATATTTAGAAAATTGGTTAAAAAAGTTAAACTAGTTTCTTCTGAATATGATTGTATTATTCCAGTCAGTGGAGGAAAAGATAGTACTTGGCAAACCATAAAATGTCTAGAATATGGGCTTAAACCTCTAGCAGTAACATGGAAGACTCCAGGAAGAACTGAAATAGGAACAAAAAACTTAAGTAATCTGATTACTTTGGGTGTTGATCATATTGACTATCAAATTAATCCAAAAATTGAATCAAAATTTATGTTAAAGACATTCAAAAAACTTGGTTCAACAGCTATTCCTATGCATTTAGCATTATTTAATATACCATTGAGAATAGCTGCAAGATTTAAAATTCCATTAGTTGTATGGGGAGAAAATTCAGCTTTTGAATATGGTTCAAAAAAAGAAAGTGATATTGGCTTCAAACTCGATGATAGTTGGGTTAAAACATATGGCGTAACACATGGGACATCTGCAATTGATTGGGTAGATAAACAATTAGATAAAAAGAGTTTGACAGCATATTTTGGTCCATCTCGAAAAGAAATAAGAGAATTTAATATTAGAGCTGTATTCTTGGGATATTATTTTCCTTGGGATCCTCAAAACTCAAAAAAAATTGCACAGAAAAAAGGTTTCTTAGTTAATAAAGGTTCGGTAAGAACTGGTTATTATGATTTTGCAGATATTGATGATGATTTCATATCACTTCATCATTGGATGAAATGGTATAAGTTTGGTTTCACAAGAGTTTTTGACAACTTATCTTTAGAAATTAGAAACAGAAGAATATCAAGGGAGCAGGCAATAAATATTATAAAAAAAACTGGTAATAATACACCTGTTGAAGACATAAAAAAATTTTGTAAGTTTGTTGGTATAAAAAAAATTGAATTTTTTAAGATAGCTGAGTCTTTTAGAAATCAAAAAATTTGGAAAAGGAAAAAAAAAAAATGGTATATTCCAAATTTTATTATTAATGACTGGCATTGGGAATAATTCTAAATCTAAATTAAACCTGATGATAAATATTTTTTAAGAAGAAAGGATTAAGTTTGAAAACATTTTTAAAAAACATACCAAGAGAGTTTGAGGTTGGAAATAGTAAAAAATTTAAGATGAAAGATTGTGGAGAAATTTTTTTGGAAAACAACGAGCAAGTTACTTTTAAGAAAAGTAATGGCGGAGAATACGATGTTGCAAAAAAAAATTGGGGATATTATGCGACTCCATCGATAAACTCACGTTTAAAAAACTTTGGATTTAAAACTCTTTTAATTAAAAATTTAAAAACAAAAAGATTTTTTATATTTCTACTGGAGAAGGGTAAAGGTAAACTTCTTAATGAATATATAAAAAACGAAAATTTAAAAATAATATGTGATCTGGATAATGAAAAAACTTTATCGAAAATAGAATCCATAAATTTTTAATTTATTTTTTTCTTTAAATGAACATTTGTAGAATCTGTAATTCAACTAAAACGAAATTAAAATTTGTTTACAAAAGCAAACCAAAAGGTGAAACTGATTTTAATATTGATAAAAAAAAATATTACAGAGAGTTCTTTGAATGTACTGAATGTGGACATATGTTTTCAAATCTAAGTTTTGAAATGAGTAATTTTTATGATGGAGAATACACAGAATTTACATACGGAAAAAATTTGTTTGAAAAGTTTAAAAAGATTATAGATCTTCCATTAACGGAATCAGATAATGAGAATAGATTTTTATTTCTTAAAAAAGAAGCGAAAAAACTTTTAAATATTAAAAATATTAAAATTTTAGATGTTGGCTCTGGTTTAGGTGTTTTTCCCTGGAGAGCAAAAAAAGAGAATTGGGCTATAACAGCCCTTGATCCTGATCCCAAAAATATTGAACACATAAGAAAAAATTTAGGTGTTAGAGCCATTAAAGGAAATTTCTTAACCGCAAAAATCTTTGAAAAATTTAATATCATTACATTTAATAAAGTAATTGAACATGTCGAAGATCCATTCAAAATGATTAATAAGACTAAATTGTTAACAAAAAATAAATCTTTTATATATGTTGAAGTTCCTGATGTGAAAGCAGCGAAATCTGGAAAAAATAGGGAGGAATTTTTTATAGAGCACTTCCATGTATTTTCAGAAAAATCAATTAATATTTTAGCTAATAATTCTGGAATGATCTGTTTAACTACACAGAGTTTAATAGAGCCAAGCGGAAAATTTACTTTAAGGGCAATTTTTATTTGCAAAGGTTAAGCATTTGAATTCAACCTCTATATTTAATTATCAAATACTTTTCTTAGGAAAAATTGAGTGTCAAAAAAATTGAATAAAACAGTCTTGTTTATTTTTTCTGCAATTGGATATTTCAAAGAGGCTTCTCCAGTTTGTAAAAGATTCTCAGAAAATAATTGGAAAGTTATCATTTTTTTATGCTTCTATGACCATAACATTAAATCAATAAAGAATTTTGCAAAAATTAATAAGATTCAGATAATCTTTCTTCCTAGAGAAATAGCTTACGGTGATTCAAAAAAAAAAACTTTATCAAGTTATTCAAAGAAAAATATTTATTCTATTTTTATAAGGTTACTGTCGATACCCTATTTGATATATAGAAATTTAGAAAATAAAAAAAAAATTATTTCAATTTTAAAAAATATTAAACCAAAATGCGTTTTTATGGGAGCTTTCCATTCATCTGGAGAAATAGATAATGTTGCTTTAAACTATTTTAAAGGTTTAAGTACAAATTGTTACTGCATTCCTAACTCAGATTATTTAGGCGAGAAAGTTCTAATCGACTCAAGACAAAATTTTTTGTCTTTATCTATGATCTCTAATGTTATAAGAAGTGATTTTGATCTGATAAATAAAATATTTTCATTATTTTTTAAATCGTGGTTAAGAAATTTGAAAAACGTCGATGTTTTTTTTTGGGATCCAATAAAAATTATCACCGACAAATTGTCTGGTGTAGGAATGGAAAAAATGTGGTTAAAGCCATCAGTTTTGTTTGATAAAGTCTTTGTATTTTCAGAAATCTCGAAAAAAATGTTGATTTCAGATGGTTATGCAAAAGAAAAGGTGATTGTAAGTGGACAACCTTACCTAGATAGTATTAAGCGTAATCAAATGAATAATGATTTAAAAAAAAAAATGATGAATTATTTAAAAGTGGAGGAAGGCAAATTTTTACTTTTAAATGTAGAACCATCAGCGGAGCATAATTATTGTGGTTGGGTAGAGCATTGGAAAAACTTTCAGAAAATTTTAACAAATTTAAAAAAAAATAATTTACCAATTGTGCTCTCATTACACCCGCTATGTAATTATGAAAATTATAAATTTGCAGAAAAAAAATATAAAGTGAAAATTTCTAGAAATTACTCAATACATGAACTTTATCCGTTTTGTAAAGCTGTTGTTTCCTTTCCCTGTTCTACAAATTTTTTATCTTTAATATTTAATAAGAAATTGATAATTTATGATTTATTTAATATTTCCAAGGGCTCTGAAAAGATCAAGGTTCATAAAATAAAGGGTTCAAGAATAGTATATTCAGCGAATGATTTGTTTCCCTTAAAAATAAATATAAAAACAAATATAAAAAAACAACCGAAAAAACAGAATTTCTCTTCTGACATTATCTATAATCATATTAACACAAATATAAATTCATAAAATGATTAAAAACTTACAAATAGAAAAAATTTCAAACTTTGATTTTTTAAATGAGGATAAAAATGAGAATTGGATTTTTTGGACTAATAAAGAGTATAAATTTAATGTAAAAGTCAAATATGGAAAAAAATTAGATTTTATTTCCTTAAAAAGCGAAAGTGACGAAGAGGAAAAAGAATATGCTAAATATTTAAAAAAAAAAGCGAAAAATTACCAGTATAAGGAAAACTTTAAATTACAAAAAAGCTGTCCTATTTGTGGTTCAAAAAAAAATGAAATTAGTCTAACTATTTTTAAAATTAATTATCTCAATTGTAAAAATTGCAAACATATTTTTGCTGAAAAAATTTTTACTGAAAAATTTATTAATAGGTACTATACCCAATCAAAAAAATTATCGTCAGTTTATATTGACAAAAGAAAAGATAATTTTAGGATTCAAAACATAGTTAAACCTAAGTTTGATTGGATAAATCAGATATATCTTTCTGAGAAAAAAAAAAAAATTAAATCAATTCTTGATATTGGTGCTGGAGCAGGACATTTTCTTTATTATGCCAAAAAAAAAAATGTAAAAGTGGCGGGTTTTGAAAAAAATATACACGCCATTGAACATTGTAGAAAAAACTTTGGTATTTCTCTTTTTCAAGAAGATTTTTTAAAAAGCAAGGAAGACAAAAAGTATGACGTGATTACCATGTTTGGATTATTAGAGTATGTTACAAATCCTAATGAATTTATAAATGTTGCAAAAAATCATTTAAAAAAAAATGGTTTGTTAGTAATAGAAGTTCCACGTGCCAATTCATTAAGTACGCGAGTACAATCAATAAAAAATCCAACTATTGTAAGGCATATGGATCCGACTTCACATATAAATTGTTTCAGTGATACTTCATTATGTAATCTTTTATTTTACAATGATTTCTATCCAATAGCAGCATGGTATTTTGGTATGGATTCATATGAATTATTTTTTCAACTAAAACATTTAAACAATTATAAAGTATTTACAAAAACGAACATTGAGCTTATTGAATTATTGCAGAATATTTGTGATAGATCTAAGTTTTGCGACGATATTATTATGATTTTTAAGAAAGGAAAAAAATGAAAAAAAATTATAAAAGTTATTTGGAAAATAAAAAAATAAAAAAAGATTATAATGATTATCAATCAAAATACGAGGATGAGCCTAGAGAAAGCGATAAAAAAATTATCGAAATAATATCAAGGAAATACAATAAAAATTCAGTTTTTAAAGTTCTTGATTTCGGTTGTTCAACTGGAAACTTACTAAAACATATACTTTTTCATTTTCCAAAAGCCGAAATATGTGGATATGATCTTTCAGACTCAGCAGTAAAACTATGCAAAAAAAATTTTAATGAAAAATTTATATTTGAGGTAAAAAATATTATTAATTTTAAACCAAAAGATCAATTTGATGTAATTATTGTCAATGCCGTGCTATGTCTTTTTGACTGGGGAGATTTTAAGAAATCTATAAATAACATATTCAAAAGTTTAAAAAGTAATAGTATTTTTATTTCTTTTGAGTGGTACCATCCATTTGACCTTCAAGATATTACTATTAAAGAGACTTCAGTCTATCATCCAAAAGGCCTGACAATTCACTATAGACCGCAGAAAATGGTAAATGATATTCTTATAAATACTGGTTTTAAAAATGTTAATTTTGAAGATTTTGAAATAGGAATTAATCTTCCAAAAACAAAAAGGAATGAGGAAGTTTCGTCTTATACGATTAAAACAGAACAAGGTAAAAATCTCCTGTTTAGGGGGGCACTCTCACAGCCATGGTCACATATGATTGCGAGGAAATAAGTTTGTGAGACAAATTTTTATTTTTGGAGTTGCAAGATCTGGTACAAACCTAATAGCTAGATTATTAAATACACATAAGAAAATACATTTTTTTTTAGATCCTTTTCTTCCAATATTTAAATCACTTTTACAAAATTTTTCGGTAAATAATGATGAACTAACAGAAATAAAAAATTGTAAATTTTTACCTGATTATTACTTTTTAAAAAATAATCAGAAAATTTTTAATCTAATTTTTAATAAATTATCTCTTAATTCTGAAATTCCAGAGTATCTTTTGAGTAATTTAAATGACAATTTTTTAGAGAGATATTATCTAGAGAATGATGAAAAAGTAGATTTAAAAAAAATGAAAAATATAAGGTTTTATAATGAATATTTTGATTTTTTATTTGAAGAAACCAAAATAAAAAGAAACTTAGACATTGTTGGTTCAAAAGAAGTGTGGACGATAGAATTTATACCATCTATCTTACGACATTATCAAAAAGCAAAATTTGTAATAATCAACAGAGATCCAAGGGCAATTATAATGTCAATGATTAAGTTAGGGTTAAAAGATCAAAGCCAAAAAGCAAATATAATTGGTTATATAAGACATTGGCGAAAAAATTTTGAGATTTATCAAATTCTAGACAAATTAAGTGCAACCAAAAATAAAGTATTCTTTTTAGATTATGAAAACTTTCTTTTAGATGAAGAAAAATATTTAAATGACTTAGAGTTTTTTCTAGATATCGAATTAAAAAAGAGCATTGATTTAAATATTTCAGGATGGAGTGGAAATTCAAGTTACAAGAATATTAAAGGAATTTCTAAAACTAATGCCAATAAATGGAAAGAGGACATAAGTGATGATTTAGAAAATTTAATTATCTTTATGTGTTTCAAAGAAATGTTATTGTTAGGTTATGATGTGGGAAAAAAAGTTAAAAAGCTTAATACTAAGGAGATAGAAAAGACTTTTAATAAGTTTTTCAAACAAAAAGGGTCTTGGAAAATAATGGGTGAAAATGCTAAGTTTAATTTTAAAAAAGAATTAGAAAGATTTGAGATGTCAATGAACACTGATAGACAAAAAGATGTCAGTTTATTTTTATCTAGTTTAAAATAAATTTATGAAATATTTTCTCATACAATCTCTAAATAAAGTTGGTTTAAAAAGCTTTTCAAATAAAATTAATAATTATCTTTCGAACTTTTTTTTCTCACAAATCTTCCTTAAGTTAAGTTTATTTTTTTTTCGAAAATCGTATACAAAGTATTGGTCTAAAATTAATTCTAACGAAAGTTTAACTAATTTAAAGGAACAATATAATGATTTAAAACAAAATGGCTTTTCTAAAATTGATAATTACTTTTCTAAAAAGGAATTAAGTCAAATATCTAAGGATGTAAAAAAATTAAAAGGTTTTACAAATGGTAAGTATAAAGGAACCTTTTATTATAAAAATTTTCCTAAGGATGGAATTTGTTCTTTAGGAATAGATCCTTCTTTAGAAAATTGTTTTAACATTTTCACCAAGAACACTAAATTTCTTAGTTTAGCCAAAGCATTATATGGCAATGATATGAGGCTAACATCATCTAGTGTTTTGTGTAAATATGGCAAAGATAAGATTGACTCCTCTAATGTTCCACATTGGGACGATTGGAGGGTTAGACTTAAAATTTTTCTACTACTTGAAGACGTGACTATGAAAAATGCACCAATGATTTACTTTAAGGCGAGTCATAAAAAAGAAATTCCGTGGAGATTTGAAAAAGATTTTTCTTCTGTATTTTTATCTTATGAAGCATCAGCAGGAGGTTCTTGGTGGCCAATTGAGAATTTAAATCTACAGAAAGTTTATTTTACGGGAAAAAAAGGGACATGTTATATTTTTGATGCAACAGGTGTACATTCCGGTACTCATCTTATTTCTGGTAAAAGGTTGATGTTAATGAATATGTATACGAATCATCTTGATTATACTTTTAGGTCTTATTAGTGTATATATTGGGTTTATCATTTGATTATCACGACTCTGCAGCTGCTCTTGTAAAGGATGGAAGAGTAATTTTTGCTATACAAGAAGAAAGATTGAGTAGGATTAAAAATGATAGTAGTTTTCCAATTAACGCTATAAATGAGTGTCTAAAATTTGAAAAAATAGAAATTAAAGACATAGATTTTATTGTTTATTATGAAAATGCCCTTAAAAAATTTGATAGAATAGCTAAATTCAATTTTTTTCAAAAATTTAAGTTAGAGTCGATAACAAATTCTATAAAAAATTGGATTGATCAAGACAAGTTTTTTCCTAAAAAAAAAATCTCAAACATCTTAAATTTTCCTATTAATAAAATTATTGAAACTACACATCATGAGTCACACAGAGACTCTGCAATCTTTTCTTCTGGTTTTTCTGAATCCTTGATTATTACAGTTGACGGAGTCGGTGAATATCAAACAAGTAGTGTTTCAATATTTAAGAATAAAAAATTTGAAAATCTTAGTTCTTCAAAATTTCCAAATTCTCTTGGTCTATTTTACAGTGTGATAACTGCATTTTTAGGTTTTAAAATAAATGAAGGTGAATATAAAGTTATGGGAATGTCTGCATACGGCAAACCGACTTTAATTGAGTTTTTTAGAAAAATAATATACCTGAAAAATGGAAAAATTTTCTTAAAACAAAAGTATTTTAATTTTGCAGATTACAACTCACCTCCTTTTACAAAATACTTAACAGATATTTTAGGTTCTCCGAATAATAATGGAGAAATAATTACTGATGATAATATTAACTCAAAAAAATCTATTCACTATGCAAATATTGCAGCCTCAGCACAAAAAGTAACTGAAGAATTAATTTTGTCTTTAGTAAATTATTGGAAAAAAAAAACAAAAGTAAATAATGTTTGTTTGGCTGGCGGTTGTGCATTGAATTCTTTAGCAAATTATAAAATTCAAAAAGAATTGGGAGTCAATCTTTTTGTTCAGCCTGCAGCTGGAGATGCTGGCTGTGCTTTGGGAGCTGCTCTTGGCTTTTATTTTAAAATTAAACAATCTTTTGTAAAAGAAAGCTTTAAATGTGACTTAGGCTTGTCTTTTTCTGATAAAGATGTTCGTAAAGCTCTATCTAAGTATCCAAAAAGTGATTTTAAATTCTTTAATGATGATAATAAATTGATCTCCGAGACTGCAAAATTTTTATCAAAAGGTAATGTAATCGGATGGTTTCAAGGTAGAGATGAATGGGGACCTAGAGCACTCGGCTTCAGGTCAATTCTTGCATGTCCAATATTTAAAAATATGAAAAATAAATTAAATAAATCAATTAAATTTAGAGAATCCTTTCGTCCGTTTGCACCGGCAGTTCTAGCAGAAAAAGCATCTAAATACTTCAACGTTTCTGAAATAAAATCTATAAATCATCCAGAAAAATTTATGTTATCTATTTGTAAGGTATGGGAAAAAGCCAAAAAACAGATACCAGCAGTTGTTCATAAAGATGGTTCAGCAAGAGTTCAAATGGTTTATAAGGATGACAATATTTTTTTTTACAAGCTTCTTCAACAAGTAGAAAAGGAAACCGGACATCCAGTGCTCATTAATACATCATTTAATCTTAAAGGGGAACCAATAGTAAATTCACCATTGGATGCAATTAAAACATTTGAATTGAGTAACATAGATTATTTGGTAATTAATAATTTCATGATAAAAAGACCTAATTATAAATTATTATATAAAAATCTATTATGAAAAAAATTATCGTAATTCTATTTTCTTCTAATATTAAAAAGAAGGAAATTTTAAGAATAAGGAACTTTGTTGAATTTTATTTCAAAACAAAATCTATTGTTCTAAAAAATAAAGATTTTTTTAATAAAAAATTAAACGTAAAAAATGATGATATTATAGTCTCTTTAAAAGAAAAAAATCAAAATGTTCATGAAAATAACTTCAAATCTTTTTCTAAAAATTTATTTTTTATTAATATTGATGAGAAAAGAATAACTATTCGTTCATTTGATAAAAATAATCAAGATTTTTTTAAAGAAAGTAATATTTTTACTAAACTTCAATCAGATTTTTCAAAAGGGTTTTTTTATTTTCCATATGGTTTTACTTACAAACTATCTGGGCTAGGAGATTTAGATGAATTTGGTTTCAGAATCAATAATAATATAAGTGAACTTAGAAAAAGAGAATCAAAGCATTATGTTATTGCAACTTTTGGTGGTTCGGCAGTATGGAGTATTGAGTGTTTAGCAAATGAAACCTTCACTCAAAATCTTGAGTTTCTTCTGAATAATGATAAAGATTTAAAAAAAAAGGGATATAAATTTTCATGTTTAAATTTTGGTCAAAGCTCGGCAACAATTTTTCAGTCAATTATTTATTATTTATTATTTTCATCAGACTTAAGACCAGAGTTTGTAATTTGTCATGATGGTTGGAATGATCTGTTATATGGTTCATACACAGATAAGTATCTTTTAAGAGAAAAAAACTTTACCTATTCATATGAGCTTGAGGAGTGGGCACTAAGAATTAATGGTAAATCATCTGACGATTATAAAAAAAATGAAATTTTACCATATGTGAATAAGAATATTCCTTCTGATATTATTTCAGCTTATTTATTCAGAAAAAAACAATTTATGAAAATAGTTAAAGCAGATAATGGTTTTTTTATAAATGGAGTTCAGCCAACTTTGAGTGATAAAAAAAAATTAAGTCTTGAAGAAAAAGTTGCTCTTAATGATAACCTTATTAATAGTACTGATAGTTGGCAATATGTAAGAAAAAATATGTCTAATTTATTAGAGAAAGTTATTGAAGCTTACACTGGAGATGAAAATTTTTTGGATTTTAAAAAAGTTTTTTCAAAGCTAAGTCCTACTGATACTCATTTCGTAGATAATATTCATTTAACACCTGAGGGTGATAAAGTAGTAGCAAATGAATATAAAAAAATTATAAAAAGGAAAATTATTTGATGAAAAAATTAATTATTCGAGTAATTAATAGCAATCTTTTAATAAGAAAGTTATATTTCTCTCTAAAACCAAAAATTTTTTTATTAATAAGTTTTTTTCATTTATTAGTAGCTTTATTGAAAGGAAAAAATTTTTTTGGGTTCATAGTTTGTATTATTTTTTCTTACTTTTTTATTTTTTATAATAAAAAATATGTAAAAAAAAAGTACTCCCCAATTCATTATACACTTACTTAGTATGAAAAATGAAATCCTAAAATTAGCAAAAGAATTATGTCAATTTTCAACAGGTGTTGTTGCCGATGAAAATATTGGTTTGTTTAAAAGAATTGAAAAAGAAATTGAACTAAAATACATAGAATTTAAATCTGGTTCTACTTTTAATGGTTGGTTGGTTCCAAAGAACTGGAGAGTAAAAAAAGCTAATATTTTTAAAGATGGAAAATTATTATTTAACGCTGCTTTAAATCATATTGGAGTCGCTAGATACTCAAAATCTTTTTCAGGAAGAATGTCACTGACTGAATTAAAAAGTCATTTAGTGACAAATCCTAATTTACCAAATTCAACTATTTTCCATTGTGCTTGGCAATATCGTCCTTGGGATGCAGATTGGGCAATTTCTATGCCTTATAAAGTTTTTAAAAGGTTAAGTAGTGGTTTTTACGATATTGAATTGATAACAGAGTATTCGAATGGAAAAATGATCGTTGCGTATTGTGATATTAAAGGAAAAAGTAATAAAACTATAATCTTTAATACTAATAATTGTCATCCTAAAATGGCAAATGATGGTTTCGCAGGTACTGCTGTTTTGATTCGTTTATTCCAATGGTTAAAGAAAAGAAAAAATTTTTATTCTTACAAACTGATTATTGCTCCAGAGCATCTTGGAAGTATTTTTTTTCTTTCAAGCTTAAAGAAAAAGGAATTAAAAAATATGGTTTGTGGAATTTTTGAAGAAATGCCAGGTAATAATGCTAATGCAAAAGTTACAAAGACTTTCAATGGTGATCATATTATTGATGAAGCTTTTAAAAATATTTTTAGAACAAAATATAAAAAATCAGAAATCGTGGAATGGAGAAAGGGTGCAGGAAATGACGAGACTGTTTGGGAAAGTCCAGGATATGAAATTCCATTTGTTGAATTAACTCGTTGCGAGAATCAGTTTGAACCATTTAAATATTATCATACAGACAATGACACAGTTGAAAACCTATCAGATAAAAAAGTAGGTGAATTTTTAATGATTTTACAAGATGTAATTGATATTTTAGAAAATGATCAAAGAATTTTTAGAAAGTTTGATGGTTTATTATGTCTTTCAAACCCCAAATTTAATTTATACAAGGAAAGAAAAGATCCTGCGATAGAAAAAAACTTAGGTGACGATTCTGAAAAATGGGGTCATTTACTTGATTGCTTACTGAGATATTTTGACGGAAAACATTCAATATTAGAAATTGCGAATATACACGAATTATATTTTAAAGATTTGTATGATTATATTTTAGAATTCAAAAAAAAAAAATTAGTTCGTCTTGTGTTTAATGAAATTGAAAAGAAAGAAATAAAATCCTTTAAAAAAATATGATAGGTTTGATTGATTTAGGTATTTCCAATATTTTTTCTATAAGAAATGCCTTAAAGTTTTTAGGTTATAAAGTTAGACTTATTAATAAACCTAATGATTTCAATAATATAAAAAGTTTAATTCTTCCTGGAGTAGGTACATTTAAAGAGGGTATGGTTGCTCTAGAAAAAAAAAAGTTAACTTCGTCTTTAATTGAAAGGGTAAATAAGGGTCTTCCTTTTTTAGGTATCTGTTTGGGAATGCAAATGTTGGCAAGTTATGGGTATGAAAATGGTGAGACTCGTGGTTTAAACTTGATTAAGGGACAGGTAAAAAAATTAAATTTTAAAAAAAATTATCCAGTACCCAATATTGGCTGGTGCGATGTTTCTATCAAAAGAGATTCAATTTTATTTGAAAGTAATAAAGCTAAATCCTTCTACTTCCTTCATAGTTACTATTTTAGCTGTAGTGAAAAGTCCTCAATAGTTGCAACAATTAAATTTGCTGATGACAATATTCCAGTTGTTATAAATAAAAAAAATATTTTTGGTATACAATATCATCCAGAAAAAAGTTTTGAGAATGGTATAGACAATTTGAATCGTTTTATAAAATTTTTATAATGAGAAAAAAAAGACTAATTCCATTATTACTTCTTAAAGATGGTCTTCTTGTAAGAAGTCAAAAATTTAAAACTCATCAAGTTATAGGTAATCCAATGAGCACAGTTTCCCGTTTTTTAGATTGGGGTATAGATGAACTTATAATTTTGGATATTAGTACCGAAAAAAATAAAAATGATTTAAGAAGAGATGATCTCTATCAAAATTATCGTAGTAACAAAATTTATGATTTATTAAAAGCAACATCTAAATTTTGTTTTGTTCCTTTAACTTTCGGTGGAGGAATAAAAAAAATTTCACAAATTGAAAAATTATTATTAAGTGGTGCAGATAAAGTGTCACTTAATACCCACGCTTTTTTAAAACCTTCATTGGTAGAAGAATCAGCAAAAAAATTTGGTTCTCAATCGATTGTTATTTCAATAGATGTAAAATTGATTAATGGAAAATACATAGTTTTTATTTCTAATGGATTAATAAATACAAATGTAGAATTAAAATCTTGGATTAAATTAGCTGAAAATTCTGGTGCAGGAGAAATCCTTTTAAATTCAATTGATAGGGATGGAACATCAAAGGGTTTTGATAAAAAAATGATGAATATTATACCTAATGATTTTTCAATTCCTATTATTCTTTGTGGAGGAGCCGGAAGAAAAACAGATTTTTCAGATTTACTGAAAGAAAAAAAATTGTCAGGTGTTGCTGCAGCAAATATTTTTCATTTTCAAGAGCAGAGTTATTTACATATTAAAAAACATTGTTTGGAAAAAAAGATTAATTTGAGGTCTATAAATTTAGATAAAAAATACTTTGAAAGACTTCCGTCCTATAAAAAGAATGAAGCATTAAAATTAATAAAGAAAAGAATTATTTTAAAAAAAAGTAAATTCGTTAACAAAAAAAATTACGATGTAAGATGGTGTAAATCCTGTGTTTACCCGTCAATTAGTGCTGCTCCTCTTGATTTTGATGATAAGGGTGTTTGCACTGGTTGTTTAATTTCTAAACAAAAAAAAAAAATAGATGTCAATGACTGGAGGAAAAGAGAAAATGTATTAAAAAGATTATTTAAACATAAAAAATCATCTCAAAATTATGATTGTGTAATTGCAGTATCAGGAGGTAAAGATAGTTATTTTCAAACGCATTATTTAAAACATACTTTAAAATTAAATCCTCTTCTCGTTACTTATGATGGAAATAATTGGACTGATGTAGGTTGGAGAAATATGAATAAAATGAAGGATGTTTTTAAGTGTGACCACATCATTGTTCGTCCGTCTACAGATATTTTAATAAAGCTAAACAAACTTGGTTTTTTGATTATGGGAGATATGAATTGGCATGCTCATGTTGGAATTATGACAGTTCCTATGGCTATTGCCGCCAAGTATAAAATACCATATGTATTTTATGGAGAACACGGATATTTAGATATAAGTGGTCAATTTTCATTAAGTGATTTTCCTGAAGTAACCTATAGAGATAGACTGGAACATTTTGCAAGAGGTTATGAGTGGAACTTTTTTGTAGGGATAGACCAAATTACATCTAAAGATATGGAGATATGGAAGTATCCATCAGATAAAGAAATTTTTGAACTTAATTTAAGAGGTCTTTTTTTAGGTAACTATATTTATTGGGAAGCTAATCAGCATATCAACTTAGTGGTCAAAAAGTACGATTTTGAAGTAAGTAAAAAACCTTTTGATAGAACATATAGAACTATGTCAAACCTTGATGATATGCATGAGAATGGGGTTCACGATTACTTAAAGTTTATAAAATTTGGCTATGGTCGAGCAACTGATCATGCTTGCAAAGATATAAGGTCAGGAATTCTCTCTAGAAAAGAGGCAATTAAACTAGTAAAAAAATATGATCACGTTAAACCATCTGATTTAAAAAGATGGCTTAACTATACAAACTTTAGTGAAAAGGAATTCGATGAAATTGCTGATACATTTCGAGATTCTAGAGTTTGGGAAAAAAAGAGAAATAAATGGAAAAAAAAAATAATAGAGTAATTTTCAATGCTAAAAATTCTTAGAAAATCATTTAATTTGACGAGTATAAAAAAACTAGATTTTTTTATTTTTTTTATTGTTTCTTTTTTATACTCCATAACAGAATTGTTAGGAATAGGATTAATTGTAGTTTTTATAAGTTTTTTATTTTCTAAAGAATCAGATAATAAAATTTACTTTTCTGACTTTTTTACAGGTTTTTCTAATCTTGAATCTTCTAATTCATTTATTTTTTTTGTGTCATTAATATTTATTTGTTTTTTTATTAGATTTATAATTTCTTTTTTTTTGAAGCTTTTTGAAGCTAATTTTAAAAAAAAACTAACAATTAATCTTGTAACTAAAACTTTAAAAAAATACCTCGATCAAAGTTTTGAGTGGTATACATCAATTGGTACTAACAGATTAATAATTAATGTAATTGAGAATTGTAACGCAATCGTTGATGTTGCAATTATCAGATTATTTTCATGTTTAACTTCTTTTGTAATTTTAATAGCATTTGTAATTTCAGTTATTTTTGTAGATCCATTTTTAGTTCTGGCAGTAATTTTGTTTATGACTTTTATGAGTTTTTTTGTCTATAAGATTTTTTCATCCAAAAATAAATTAATCGCAAAAAGACAATATCTTTTTTTTAATACAGCTTATTCTTTTGCTAAAAGTGCATTAGAATGTTTTCCTGTAGTTAAGGTCTTAAAAAAAAATAATTATTTTTTGACAAAATTTAGTGAAAACTTTAAAAGCTTTCAAACACAAATATTTGAATATGAAATGATAAGAGAATTTACAAAGATTTTTTTTGAATTCATTTTTATATTTATAATCTGTTTAACCTTGATTCTTGGTTATATTAAACAAAGTACAGTTACATTAAATCTTGAGTTTTTAATTTTTTTCTCTTTAATTTTTTTAAGATCATTACCTCACTTTACTTTAATATTAAATTATTTCAGAGACTTAAGAAAAATTCAGCCTCAATTAGATTCTGTTGTTAATGTAGAGTTTACTGAAGAAGAAAAAAATGTTAAACCAAAAGTAGATTCTTTCAAAAAGATTGAAATAAGAAATATTTCTTACTTTTACCAAAATAATTCAAATTTTCGTTTAAATGCTTCACTAAATATAAAAAATGGAGAAAAAGTTGCATTTGTTGGAATGTCAGGTTCAGGTAAAACAACTCTTGCGCATTTAGTGCTTGGATTGATTAAACCAAAAACTGGAGACGTTTTTATTGATGGCGTAACTCTAAATCAAATTGAAGCAAATTTTATGTCTTATACTCCTCAAAATAATTTTATTGTAAATGATTCATTCATAAAAAATATTAGTCTCTCGTTAGATGATGAGTCCACAAAACATATAAAAAAAATCATAAAATTTACTGCAATGGAAGATATATACAATAGATTTAAGGATATTAACTCTAATTATTTTGGGAATGAAATAAACCTTTCCTCTGGTGAAGCTCAAAGATTATCGATTAGTCGTGGTTTATATGAAAAATCTAAACTGATGGTTTTAGATGAACCTACATCAAATCTTGACTCCGTAAATGAAAAAAAATTTTTGGAAGTTTTAAATGAATTTGGTAAGCAAATTACAATTATAATGATTACTCATAAATTAAAAATGGTTAAAAATTTTGATAAGATATGTTTTTTAGATAAAGGAAAATTAATTGATATTGGAACGTTTAAGCAATTGTATAAAAAAAATGATAAGTTTAAAATGATGTACAATTATCAGGAATTTACCAATGAGTAAAGAACCAAAAATTGACATTGGCCAAAGAATATCTGAAAAAGATTTGTGTCCTGAGGAATTGCTTCAAAATCAAATAGAAGCTTACATGAGAGATATAAAAAAGCTCCAAAGAAAAAAAGACTCCTTTGTAAAAGTAAATTGTCCAGCTTGTAATTCTAAACATTATGATTACGAATTTAAGAAGTATGATTTTTCTTTCCAAAGATGTAAAATTTGTCAAACAATATTTATGTCTCCAAGGCCAACTAGCAAAATAATGGCAGAATATTATTCAAACTCAGAAAACTATCAATATTGGTCAAAATATATATTTCCTATATCGGATAAGGTTAGAAAAAATCATATTCAAAAACTATGGTATTCAAGAATAAAAAGTTATGTTGAAAATAAGAATAAAAAGCATAAAAGTTTACTAGAAATAGGTTCAGGATTTGGTACTTTTGGATCTTTAGTAAGTTCATCAAATTTTTTTTACGAATACGTAGGAATTGAACCTTCTCCTGAACTCTATTTGGAGTGTAAATCCAAAGGTTTAAGGGTGTTTAACGAAAGATTAGAGAGTTTTAAATACAAAAAAAAATTTGATATAGCAGTTTCATTTGAAGTCATTGAACATATATTTAATCCAAAAGTTTTTTTACTTAAAATTAATAATTTGTTAAAATCTAAAGGTTTAGTTTTTTTATCATGTCCAAATGGTCAAGGATTTGATATCAAAATATTAAAAGAAAGATCACAAGCAATAGACTCTGAGCATGTTAACTTGTTCAACCCTAGTTCAATAGGGCTAATATTAGAGAGAACGGGTTTTCGGTTATGTGATGTTTTTACCCCAGGGAGACTTGATGCTGAGATTGTACGCGATGAAGTAATAAAGAATAATTTTAAAGTCGACGATTTTTTAAAAAAAATATTAGTTGATAAATGGGAGGAAATGGGATGGAGTTTTCAAAAATTTCTAGCATCAAATAACCTTTCGTCCCATATGTGGGTAATTGCTGAAAAAAAATAATGAGGATTATAAATATTTACAAAAATTATAGTTTAAGAAGAAAAGCGCAAAAGTTTTTCCTATTAAATTATTTTGATAGAGTGATTTTAAAAAAAAAAGAATTTTCTCACGAAAAACATAGGCACAGAATGGTAGATTATTTTAATGAAAATTTCAAAGAATTAGAAAGCACTCAACTTTTTAATGACATTACTTTCAGCATTTGTAAAGTTTTAAAGCCAAAACAAATTCATCAAGTTGGATGTTTTACCTGTAATGATTCAAGATTTTTACAAAAAAAAAACATAAAAACTAAATTCATAAATTCAGATTTTGATAAAGAAAGAGTAAAATTTTTAAAAAATAAATTTAAAAGTTTTTACTTTAAAGTTTTAGACTTAGAGAATACTTCTCCAGAGAATTTCAATAAAGATGATCTGGTTTTAGCCAATGCCGTATTGACGAATATCCAACCAGAAAAGTTAAAAAGTTTAATAAGTAATATTTTCCTTGCTAAAGTAAAATTTTTAATAATTGGAGATATTTATAATAAGGAATCATTGGAAATTAATGAAAATTCAAAATCAATCCCCTTACACAAAGAAACTAATTATTTTCATCCATATTTATCAATTGCAAAACAACTGAATTTACAATTTTTTTTTATACCTGACTTTATCTATACATCCTATACTGTAGCAAGAGGTGTATTCATTGTTTGTAAAAAAAAAATTAATATTCATAATTACTTAGATCATGTTTTAAGAAGTTATCTGGAAAGACAAAAAAAAGTTTTAGATAAATTCGAAAAAACTAGCATTAATCAACATTGGAAAAAAAGTGAATAAAATAATTGATTGTTACAACACATGGAGTAAGTCATATTATTCTGAATATTATAAATCAAGTAATAATTACCCACCCATTCATGTAAATATAGTTAAAAATAGTTTAAAAAAATATAAATCAAAGACTCTCTTAGATGTGGGTTGTGGACCTGCATCTATGTTAAGGACTTTAAATTTAAAAAAAATTAATTGTTACGGATTCGACTTAACGCCTAGTATGATAGATGAAGCAAAGAAAATCCTTAAGAGAAAAAAGCAAGATAATAATTTATGGGTTGGAAATGCCACAAAAAAAGATGATTATAAAAAAGGTTTGAAAAGCTATGATGCATGCATATGCTTTGGAGTTTTTCCGCATTTAAAAGATAAAGAAGAAACAAAAGTATTTAAAAATATACTTTCTGTTTTAAAATCTAGGGGAGTAGCGTTAATTGAAGCAAGAAATAGCCTTTTTTCTCTTTTTACTCAGAATAGATTAACAAGTCAATTTTACAAAGAATCCTTAATCAATAAAAAGTCAAAAATTTCAAAAGAAAAAAGTGAGATTAAAAAAATTTTTACACAAATGGATAAAAGATTATTTATGGACCAACCTGAAGTCAGAAAAGGAAAGGGAGGTGAACCTGGATATGACGAGATTTTATCAAAATCAAATAATCCTTTTATTTTAAGAGAAAAAATGTTGAAAGCTGGATTTTCTAAGGTAGAACCTTTGTTCTATCATTACCACGCATTTCCGCCTGTATACCGCAAATATATTCCACAAACTTACTTAAAAAGATCTTTAGAGTTAGAAAATCCTAATGATTGGAGAGGACATTTTATGGCTTCTGCCTTTATATTATGTGGTATTAAATGAAATTAAAAACCACTGGTTTTGAGAAGTTTTTTATTTGGAATAAATCTCATTCTCTTCAAAAGCTTTATACTAACAGAGTTAAATTAATTTCACCTGAGATGGATAGTTGTAAACAAGCAGCAGAAATATTATCAATGAAAGCTATTGGTAATTGTAGTATTCTTGATGTTGGATGTGGAACTGGATATTTTTATCATTCTTTAAAAAAAAAAAAACTAAAGATTAATTATGCTGGTATTGATGCAAATAAAAAATTTGTAGAGATTGGTAATAGAGAGCTAAAAAAATTTGGTTTAAATAAACCATTAAAATTTTTAAGGGTTGAAGATTTTACGGGTGAATTTGATTATATTGCGTGCTTAAACTTCTTAAGCAATTTAGATAATTATCATAAAATTTTAGAAAGATTATTATTATCTGCGAAAAAAGGAATAATTCTCAGAGAGTCACTTGCAGGAAAAAATTTTTACAGTTATGTAAAAGATAATTATTTGGATAAACCATTTGATCTTTCAGTTTTTGTGAATACTTATAAAAAAAAAGATTTTTTAAGTTTTATAGAATCATACGGTTTTCAAGCAAAAATAATCAAAGATAAAAGAACAAAAGGAAAAAAAGAGATGGTGATTGACCATCCACATTATTGGCACTTTGTGTTCGCTGAAAGAATAGAAAATAAATAAATATTGTGGACTTTTTATTAACTTATAATCAAAAAAAAACAAAAACAAGTTTAGGTAAACTTGTATCAAGATTTTCTAAATGTATTAAAATTGATCTAAATTTTGAGTTAAATTTTTTTTATAATCATAAAAATCAATCTAATGATTTTTTTTTCACAGATAATGAAGATTTTTTATTAATAAATGGATTGGTGTATAGTTTTGAAAATAAAAACCTTGATAATGAAAATGATGATCTAACAGAAATATTTCATTTTTTTAAAAAATATAATTTTGAAGAAACTCTTAAAAAAATTGATGGAGACTTTTCATTAATTTTTTTTTCAAAAGAAAAACAAAAACTTTTTTTTTCTAGAGATATTTTTGGTGTGTTCTCATTATATTTTTCTAAAAAAAAAAACGGTATTGCAATTTCCTCTAAACCATCTCTTATTCACAATAATGGATTGTGTTCAAACTTAGCTTCTAAAGAATACATTTATAGATACGCCGGACTTCATTATAGAATGCTTGATAATAATCCTGAAAAATCACCATACACTGATATTAGTCAAGTGCCATCATCTAACTTTATTATTTACGATATACATAGTGATCAAATTTCAAAAAAAAAATATTGGAAATTAGAAGAAATTAATTCAATTTTACCAGGAAGTGAGGATGAATTATCGGAGATTTACAAAGAGATTTTAAGAGAATCAGTTAAAAAAAGAATTTCAAATAAAAAGAAAAAGATTTTTTCTATTTCTGGAGGTTTAGACTCTTCATCAATATTATGTTTAGCAAGTGATATTTTACAAACAAAAGTTAACTCTTACTCTGTTACATATGACGATGATGAATATGATGAAACTGAAGAAATTCAGGATATTATTTCAACAAGATCAAATAAATGGATCAATGTTCAACTTGAAGACGATATCGATCTTGATAAAAATCTTTATAAAATAATACAAATAAATGATGAGCCAGTTGCTACTGCTACTTGGTATACACATTTTTTGGCTACAAAAAAAATAAAAAAAGAAGGTTATGACTTAGTATACGGTGGATTGGGAGGGGATGAATTTAATGCCGGTGAGTATGAATATTTTACTTTCTTTTTTGCAGATTGTTACAAAAATAATCAAGACTCGTTAGATAATGAGATAAAGCTATGGGAAAAATATCATAATCACGAAATATTTAAAAAAAATAAAAAAATTGCTTTTGAAAATTTAAAAAAATTTACAGACTTAAAAACTTCAGGAAAGTGTTTAATAGATAGGGAGCGTAGTTTTAAATATTTGGATTGCTTAAAAAAAGAAAATTTTGTGGATTTAAAGTTAGATTATAATTTAGATTGTCATTTTGAAAGTTTTTTGCAAAATAGAACGTTTCATGATTTATTTTATGAAACTTTGCCGTGTTGCCTTCGAGCGCAGAATAGGCATTCTTCTTTTTTTGACTTACAAACAATCAATCCTTTTCTGAGTAAAGAAGTTGCTGAATTTATGTTTAAAATTCCATACAACCTAAAAATTAAAAATGGTATCACTAAATATTTATTGAGAAAGTCAATGAGAAGAATATTACCAGAAAAAACAAGGAAAAGAATAAAAAAAACAGGTTGGAACGCACCCGCTCATTTATGGTTTACAGGCAAAAATATAGAATTTATTAAGGATGAATTACTTAGTAAAAAATTTTCTGATAAAGGTATTTATGATATCAACAAAACTATGGAGATAATAAATGAACATGAAGAAATTGTTATTAATAAAAAAAAAATGGAGAATCATATGATGTTTATTTGGCAACTCGCAAATATGATACAATGGAATAAACTAGTAGAAATAAGATTATGATACAAAAAAATAAAAATTATTTTCGAGTAAAATTAATGAACTTTATTATTTTACTTTATCCTAAATTTTTTTTATTTTTCCTAATACTCCCTTAGTAGTTTTAAATATGATATTTTTTTTACAGAAAAATTTTAATTTAAAAATAAGATGAATATGATAATAGCAGAAATAGGGTCATCTCATGATGGATCTTTTGGAAACGCAAAAAAACTAATAGAGGAATCATTTAAATGTGGAGCTAATATTGTTAAGTTTCAACTTCATATCCCTGATTTTGAAATGTTAAAAAATGCACCTAGTCCTAAGTATTTTAAAGGTGAAGATAGATATACTTATTTTAAAAGAACAAACTTTAGTTTAGAGCAATTAAATGACCTTAAAGAGCATACAGAGAAACACAGTATGGAATTTATGGTTTCTCCGTTTTCTGAGGAAGCACTAGATATCTTAAAAAAAATTGACGTAAAGTACCTTAAGATTGCTTCAGGAGAAGTTACTAATCATAAATTACTTGAGGCAATCAGTAAAACTGGGAAAAAAGTTTTTCTTTCTACAGGGATGAGCTCATGGGCAGAAATAGATAAAGCTCTAAAAATTTTAAAAAAAAAAACAACCACTATTATGCAATGTTCATCTATATATCCATGTCCAGAGGAAAATGTTGGTTTGAATATTATTTTAGAGATGCAAAAAAAGTACAGGATTCCTGTTGGTTTTTCAGATCATTACTTGGGGAGCGAGGCTGGTTTTGCTGCAGCTGCGTTAGGTGCATCTGTTATTGAAAAACATATTACTTTTTCAAGAAGAATGTATGGATCAGATGCTCCATACGCTATGGAGTTATCAGAATTTGCTGACTATGTTAAAGGTATTAGGTCAATATGGAAAATGAATAAAAATCCTGTTAATAAAAATAATTTGACAAAATACAAAGAAATGAAGAAGGTTTTTGAGAAGAGCATTATAATAAATAAAAAGATGAAAAAAAATGAGATAATCACAGAAAATGATATATCATTCAAAAAGCCCGGTGATGGTATATCATCAATTCATTATAAAAAAATTATTGGAAAAAGATTAAAAAACAATATTAATAAAGATCACAAATTAAGACAAAAGGATTTATGCTAAGAAGAATTTGTTTTGTTATTGGTTCAAGGGCAAACTACAGTTCAATTAAGTCAGTTATGACTGCTGTTAAGATAGACAGGAAGTTAACTTTTCAGCTCATCCTTTCGACCTCATCTGTACTTCAGAGATATGGTGACGTTTCAGATGTTATTGAGAAAGATGGCTTTAAGGTAAATGAAAAGATTTTTAATCTTATTGAGGGTGAGACACCCCTTACTATGGCAAAATCTACTGGTTTATGTCTTATTGAACTATCATCAATATTTTCAAGATTAAAACCTGATTTAGTTTTTGCAGTTGGTGATAGATTTGAAGTAATGGCTGTTGTACTTGCCGCATCATATATGAATATCCCAATCGCTCACACAATGGGAGGGGAAGTCACTGGTACAATTGATGAATCAATTAGACATGCAATAACAAAATTTTCTCATATACACTTTCCTGCTACAAAAGAAGCTGCGAAAAGAATTCAAAAGCTTGGTGAGGAAAAGAGTAAAATCTTTTATGTTGGTTGCCCTAGAATTGATTATGTAAAGGAAGTATTATCAAAAAAAAGAATTTATAACAAAAACATTCTTTCTCAAGGTGTTGGAATTAAGTTTGATATAAATAAGCCATTTATCATTTTGAGTTATCATCCAGTAACAACTGAGTTTGAAAAAATTGATCTTCAGACTCGTCAAATTTTAGATTGTGTAAATACTTTAGATATTCCAACAATTATTCTTTGGCCGAATGCTGATGCGGGTTCATCGAAAATAGCAAAACTATTCCGAGTTTATCGAGAAAATAAATTACTGAAAAAAGCTCATTTTTATAAAAACCTTCCAACAGATCTTTATATAAATCTTCTAGATAAATGTTTATGTATAGTTGGTAATTCGTCTAGTGGAATCAGAGAAGGTAATTATTTAGGTGTTCCTTGCGTTAATATAGGCTCAAGACAAAATTCTAGAGAAAGAGGACGTAATGTCATAAATGTTCCTTTTGAAAAAAAAAAGATAATAAATGCAATTAAAGTTCAAATTAAAAATGGTAAATATAAAGAAGGTAAGTTGTACGGAGATGGAACCGCTAGTCAAAAAATTATTAGCGTTTTAAAAAATGTATCATCAATAAAAATACAAAAACAAATTACTTATTGATGACAAAAATTTTAGCCATTATACCTGCTAGAGGTGGATCAAAGGGAATAAAGAACAAAAATATAGTAAATTTTTGTGGTAAACCTCTAATTTATTGGACAATCAAAGCTGCTCAAAACTCAAAACTAATTGACAAGTTAATTGTTTCCACTGATTCAAAGAAAATAAGAGATATTGCTGAAAAATATAATGTAAATAAAATTAATTTACGTCCAAAAAAGTATTCTACTGATAAGGCAACAACTTTGAGTGTTCTGAAATATGAGATTAAAAATTTAGAAAAAAAAAAATATTATCCAGATGTAATAGTTACACTTCAACCTACATCACCTTTAAGAAATTCTGAGCATATAGATTCTGCCTTAAAAAAGTTTCTGAAAAACAAAAAAGCTGATTCATTAGTTTCTTGCGTAGAGCTCCCACATAATTTTAATCCAATGTCATTGATGAAAATTAAAAATAAATTCTTAATCGAAATTGATAAAAATAAAATTTACTCAAGACAAAAAAAAAATATTTTTTATGCAAGAAATGGAGCGGCAATTTACATTACAAAAAGAAAAATTATTGATAAAAAAATTTTTAACGATAAGACTATACCCTTTGAGATGGATAACTTTTCTTCAGTTGATATTGATACTAAAGATGATATTGAGATTGGTTCTTTATTTTATAAATATTTAAAAGATAAAAATGAAAAAAAAAATAAGTAAAAATTTTTTAAGTAAAATATATAAGAAATATTCATATGAATTAATTAATCTTACAGAGCAAATAAGAAATGATTATCCTAAATTTAAAAAGTTTAGAGCAACCTTTTCTGATTTTGATGGTGAGATTATGTACTGCTTGATTAGAGAGATTAAACCAAAAATATTTTTTGAGATTTCTCCAGATTGTGGTTATTCAAGTATATATATAACATCTGCATTAAAAAAAAATAAAAAAGGTATTCTATATTCTTTCGAAATAGAAGAAAAAAAGTTTGGAAAAGAAACTGTTAATTTTATAAAAAATAATATCCGTAATTACTCATACAATAAACATCAAATTATAATTGGTGACGCAACAAAAACCACCTTAGAATTTCCCGATCCTGATATGGTTTTAATTGATTCCTGTCATGAAGATTGGTTTGCAAAATGGTATATCAGTTCATTATTGCCAAGAATAAAAAAAATAGTAATTATACAAGACATCGTCTTTTATGACAGAATAGAATACTCGGGAGAATCAAGAGTATTACTAAAATATTTGAAAAATAAAAAATATATAAGTTTGGGTGTTTTGGAAAGATGTGAAAGTTTTAAAACAATCAATAATTTATTTCCTAGAAGAAGATCTTTTGAATCAAATACTATATTATTTTCTAATAAAAACGATCTTGAGTCAATTAAGTCAAATATTAATGATCCCTTAGAAAATAATTTTTTTAGTTTGAATATAAATAAAAAAAAGCTTTACCAAATAGAAAATAAGTTACAAGAAAATCCACAAAGACAAAACATTCATAGAACCTTTTTAAGGTTATCTCAAGTAACCAATAACGATATGTATCTTAAAAAAGCTATGGGCTATTCAATTGATCAGGTTCACTTTAATAATAAACCATTTAATGAAACATTGGTTCATCTATTTAGAAATTTACATTTTATTTACTTTTTTAAAATGATCGTATTTAAACCAAAGGGGTTAATAAACTTCTTAATTTCGATTTATTTTTTATTAAAAAATAAATTTTTTAAATAAAACTTTTATCTTGTATAGAGTATCTCATATATCTACTTCGTCATCAGAGGGTGGGTCCGCCGTATCAGCCAGAAGGATTCATAACCAACTATTGACAAATAGAATTAATTCTCAATTATTTGTTAGTGATCATGATAACTCTGAAGAGAAAATATTTTTTTTTTCAACAATTAATTTTTTAAGAGTAGTAGATAAATTTTTTAATTATGTCTTAAATAAATTAGGATTACAGTATTTTTTTGTACCTTCAAACTTCTTTTTGAATAAAGATTTATCCAAATCCTCTATTATCCAACTATACAATACTCACGGTGGATATTTTCAAATTACAACTTTAAAAAAATTAAATAGTTATGCTCCTTTAGTTTGGAGACTGTCAGATTATTGGGCAATGACTGGTCATTGTGCTTATCCTGGAGAATGCGAAAAATGGAAGTCATTGTGCAAAAATTGTCCATCTTTAAAAGGTTATCCTGAAATTGGCATTGATAATACCGCCAATATCTGGAATAAAAAGAAAAAAATTATTGAAAAATTAAATTTAAAAATCGTTGTGCCTAGTGAAAGAATGTACAAACATGTTAAAAAAAGTCCAATTTTAAAAAATAAAGAAATCTATATAATTCCTAATGGTATAGATACAAAAATATTTAAACCTTTAAATAAAAAATTTGCAAAAAAAAAATTGAAAATTTCAGAGAAGTTTTCAGTTTTATTTATTGCTCAAGTAGCTTTTGATAATTATAGAAAAGGGACAGATTTCCTTAAAAAAGTTTTAGATACTTTTAGAGAAGATAAAAATATCCAATTTCTAGTAGCTGGGATGGGAAGTGAAAAATGGAATGATTTTTCATTTAAAAATTTAATTACTTTTGATTATAACAAAAGTATTAAATGGAAAAGATTGTTGTATAATTCTTCAGACCTTACTATTGTCCCTTCAATAAATGAAAATTTTCCAAATGTAATTCTTGAATCAATGTCGTGTGGAACACCTGTAATCTCTTTTAATACAGGGGGCATTTCAAATATTATTGATAATAAGAATGGAGTTTTAGTAGAGAAATTTGCTATTGATAAATTTATAAAATCAATTTCATCACTATCTCAAAATAAAGAAATTTTAGAGACACTAAAAAAAAATAGCAGGAAAACAATTGTGAGAAAATTCTCTGTCAATAATGAAGTTGAAAATTATATAAAAATTTATAAAAAAATTATTAATGAAAATAACCAAAAATATAGTGAGTAAATTTCTTTATTACAAAATTAGAATAAAAGTTTTTTTTTTAAAATTATTTGAGATGTTTATTTGGACAATAAACACCTACAATTTAAAAAAAAAAATTCAAGAAAAAAAAAAATCAATAGTTTTTGTAGAACTTGCTACCTCCTTAACAACAATAAAAGTTAATTGTCTACTGGCAACTGCATTAAAAAAAAAATTTAAGATTATAGTAATTTTTAATCATTATTCTCCTTTCTATGAATATTTTTATAAAAAAGTCGGTATTTCAAATTTTATTTATTTAGATCAATCTCTAGATAAAAAAAAAAATAAAAAAGTTTCGTTACTTTTAGAAAAATTAAAATCTACCAGTAATTTTTTAAACTTCTCATTTGAATCAATTAGAATTGGAAAGTTTATTGCTTCTAGAATACTTAGGGAAGAACAGATTGGTAATTTTGATTTAAAAAAAATCAAAAATGAAAAAATAACAAATTACTTTTTTAATTCAATTGCAAAAATAGAGAATTTTAAAAAAATAATAAATAAACTTAATATTAAATTTTTAATTTTTAATGAAAGAGGGTATACGCCATCAGGTGAAATTTTTGAGTTAGCATTAAAGAATAACATTAAATGTATTCAATGGTTTGGCTCACCAATTGACAAGTTTCATTCATTAAAATGTTATGATTGGAGTATGCGCCAGCATCATCCACTAAAACTGAGTAAAAGTACCGTAAAGATTTTATTACTAGCTGATAAAAAAAAGGAAATTTCAATAAAAATAATGTCACATTTAAAGGATCAATACTATAGTCAAAAGGGTTTTAATCGTCAAAATCTTCAAAAAAATAAAATAATTCTTAACAAATCTCAGTTAAAAAAAAAATTGAAAATTTTTAATAATAAAAAAATTTGTTGTGTGTTTACACATATACTTGATGATGCAACTTTTTTTTATGGAACAAGTTTATTTTCGTCTTATGAGTCTTGGCTAAGACATACTCTACTTGAAGCAAAAAAAAATGAAAAAATTAATTGGATTGTAAAAATACATCCAGCGAATATGCTTAGAACGAATTTTTCTCTAGAGGAAAAATTAATTAATGAAATGTTTAAAAAAATACCAAAAAATATAAGAATTGTTAAACCAGATTCTGTTATTAATACTTTTTCTTTTTTTCAAAATATTGATTTTGCTCTTACCGTTCGTGGCACTGTTGGATGTGAATTAGCATGTTATGGTGTTCCTGTTATTACAGCTGGTACAGGAAGATATTCACATCAAGGTTTTACTGTTGATCCTAAAAGTAAAAAGGAATTTTTAAATATATTATCAAACCTAAATAGTATTAAAAAATTAACATCTAAACAAATTAAATTAGCAAGAATTTATACCTATGGTTCTCTCATTGCTAGGTCAATTAAAATGGATGGTATTAAAATTGATTATGATTACAATGGAATATCTTTGGAAAAAAGTAATTTAGTTGATATTCCAAAAAGTTATAATGATTTGTTAAAAAAAAGTGATGTAAAAAAAATCTTGAATTGGATTGATAAAAATGCAGCTGATGAACTACTTGAGATCTAAAATCCAAAAAATTTTTAATTTATGAGGAAAAATATAAAAATCCATATTGTTGCTGGGGCTAGACCTAATATTGTAAAAATTGCTCCTCTTATAAGAATTTTGGCCAATGAAAAAAATATTCAGTATAAATTTGTGTATACTGGACAGCATTATAATAAAAATCTTTTTCAAGAAATGGTAAAGACTTTGGATATCAATATGCCAGATGTTAATTTCAAAATTGGTTCAGGTTCACCAAATTTACAGATATCAAAGATTATAAAAAAATACAATGAGTTTATAGAAAGCTTTAGGCCAGATCTCGTTTTGGTTTTTGGTGATGTAAACTCAACTTTGGCAGCTTCTATTGTAGCTAAAAAAAATAATGTAAAATTAGCTCATATAGAGGCAGGACTAAGATGTTATGATGACAATCTACCAGAGGAGGTTAATAGAAGATTGACAGATTCAATTTCTGATTTTTTATTTACACCTTCAATATTTGAGGAAAAGAATTTAAAAAAAGAAAATATAAAAAAAAATATTTTTTTTGTTGGAAATATAATGATCGACAGCCTAATCTATTTTTTAAAAAAAAAAAAAAATTTAAAACCAATATATAAAAATTTTAATGGAGTAATTACTCTGCATAGACCAGAAAATGTTGATATTAAAAAAAGTTTACAAGAAATAATAATTGAAATAAAAAAATGGACAAAAAACAATAAAATACTTTTCCCTTTACATCCAAGAACAAAAAAAAAATTAATTGAATTTGGTTTGTTTAATTCGTTAAAAACAGTCAGGAATCTAAAAGTTTGCCCACCTTTAAATTACAGTAATTTTTTATTACAGATTATTAATTGCCGCTTTGTAATTACTGATTCAGGTGGCATTCAAGAGGAAACGTCATATTTAGGTATACCTTGTCTAACTTTAAGAAAAAATACAGAGAGACCAATTACGATTTCACAAGGGACTAACGTATTGGTAAATTTAAAAGCCATTATAAATAAAATAGAAAAAATAAAAAAACAAAAAGTTAAAATTGATAAATGGGATGGTAAGACTTCAGAAAGAATTTTAAAAATTATTAAAAAGTATATGATTTTATAAAATGTCAAATAAATATCAGAAAATTTTAATTATAAGTGAATTTTTTTTTACCGAGAATACAGGCGGAGGGGTTTTACTTAAGAATCTTTTTGAAAATTATCCTAAGGATAAAATTTTCATATTACATGAGGACGTTAATGCAAACACTGAAAATATTGTAAAGTCACATCTACTTAGAAGATCAAGTAGAATAAATATTTTTTTAAAAAAAAACTTACATCCAATTTTAGTAAATCTCTTAATTAATTTTAAAAATTTTTATAAATTAAATAAAAAAGAAAAAGCTAATTCTGACCTTCTTACTGAGTTAAATCATTTCAAACCAGATATGATCTATACAATCTTTGGTCATTATAGCTTAATGTTTTTGATTAAAGACTTAAAAGATAAATTAAATATTCCTTTAATAACTCACGTAATGGATAATGTTCTAGCTACTTACAGTTACAAAACTAAAGAATATGAGCTCTTTAAGTACTTAATCGATTCTTCAAAAACAAGAATAGCAATTAATACAAAAATGTCAGAGGAATATAAGAAAATTTTTGGATATAATTTTGAGGTATTACATAACGGCGTTGATAAAAAAAAAATTAGAAAAGTTATTCATAACCAAAAAACTAAAACAATTACATACATTGGCTCTATTTTTAAAAATGCTCAATTAAATTCACTTATTGAGATTACTAATGTATTAAAAAATTTAATTGAAGAAAACTTTGACATTCAATGTTTTATTTATCTACCTAAAACTCAAAAAAGACTTTTTGAGTCATATTTTGCAAGACATCAAAACATAAATATAAAAGAACATAATTTAAATGAAAATGAGTATTTTAGTAAAATAAGTAAAAGTAATCTTTTATTATTAGCATCAAACTTTGATGATGATTCTATAAATTATTATAAATATTCCTGGCCAGCAAAATTAGGTTCTTATTTGATGTCGAATGTTCCAATTTTTATTTATGGACCCGATAAAATATATTTTATTAATGATGCAAAAAAAAAAAAATGGGCTTATGTCGAAAACAATAAATCTCTCTTAAAACTAAAAAATTCTATAAAAAAAATTTTATATGATGAAAATGTTAGAAAACAAACCTTAAAATGTGCTATGAAAAAGTCAAAAAATTTTGAACTTCGAAAAATACAAAAAAAATTAGAAAAAATTTTAGGAAACACCTATTTATGAAACAAGTTTTTTTATCTAGAAAAGGAATTGAGCTAAAAGAAGTGCCGGAGCCTTTAGTTGAGAAAGGAAAAGTTTTAGTAAAAAATATATATTCATGCGTATCTCCTGGTACTGAGATTTCGTCTTTAAATTCGATAAAGAAAAATACATTGAGAAAAATAATAGAAAAACCTCAAGTCTTGAAAAGTTTAATTAGTGTTTTAAAAAAAAAGGGTATTAAAAGTACCAGTGGAATTGTGTCTAGAAAGCTTGGAGAGTACTATGAACTTGGATATTCGAGTTCAGGAATTATTGAAGAGGTCGGAGAGGGTGTAAAAAACTTTTCAAAGGGAGATCTTGTCGCATGTTGTGGTGGAGGTTTTGCCTCTCATGCTGAAAAAATACTTGTACCAGAAAATTTAGTTATAAAAACCAAAAGAAAAGAAAATTTGTCTCTCTACTCCACAGTTGCATTAGGATC
>CENJ01057024.1_pt1 | contig 47208 bp, 42 predicted proteins | sample 356161 | NCBI WGS metagenome assembly CENJ01 (sample SAMEA2619531, study PRJEB7988) | marine metagenome | biome: marine biome (ENVO:00000447); feature: surface water layer (ENVO:00002042); material: "saline water (ENVO:00002010), including plankton (ENVO:xxxxxxxx)" | depth 5 m
TAGTAGGATTTTGGGTGGCATGGATTGCGATTTATGCATCACAAAGCCAAATATACAGTATTGAGCCTATTACAATTTTATGGTTTGTAGCAATACCGCTTCTAGATTGTATTGGATTAATCTTCTCTAGAACGATAAAGGGTGTAGGTTGGAGTAAAGCTGGAAGAGATCATATTCATCATAAATTAATGAAAAAGTTTTCTCCCCAAAGCACACTTTTAATGATATTAACCATAACTTTGCTCACAGGCATGTTTGGAATAATAGTTGAAATAATATTTACGTCATATATTTCGACATTATTGTTTTTTGTATATGCTTTTTTATACTATATGTTAACAGGTTACTTTTGGAAAAAATTTTTTAAGGAGGTGTTATAAATAAGTATGTTTAATTTTTTTAAAAAAGAAAAAAAAGAAGTATCAACTAAGCATCCATCATTTGAATTAGAGCTTACTGCCGCTGTATTAGCATATGAGATTGCAAGATCAGATGGAGAAATCAGTGATGATGAGTTATCAGTATTAATGCGAGAAATTGAGAAGATTTCACAAAAAGTTAATCAAGATAAGAAAGAGATTCTCAAGATAGTTGAAGTTTATAGCAAAGATAGTGTTTCTTTTCACGAATTTATAGAAGATATTAATAAAAGTTATTCAAAAGAAGAAAAAATTTCACTTTTGAAATTTATGTGGCAGACAGCTTATGCAGACGGAAAATTAGATGTTGATGAAGAGAGACTTGTTAGAAGGGTTGCTGATCTAATTAATATTAAAGATATTGAAGTATTAAAACTAAAGGATGATGCTAAGAATTAATATTCTATAAAACTTGCATTTTCAATTAAAAAATTTTCTGCTTCAGATCTTTCACACTTACCAGGATAATATTTAATATTTTCATCGTAAAAATCATTTCCAACAAAAGTAAACATTTGTAATAAAATCACACATTTTTCTAATTCATTTACTCTTAGATCTTTATATAACTCTTTTGATAATGATTCAAAAGTTTGAACATCATCTTTAATTTTTAGGTTTCTATTATCATCTATAACTAAATAAGAAGAACCAAATTCGTTGTTTTTCACCACCGAGTTCCAGTAAACAGAATTTGATGATTTACCAGGCTCACCACTTTTAGCGAAATTTGTCCAAAATCTCATCATGTTCCTTGAAGTGAATAGCTTTGATCTTCCAACTGGGTAAATCAAATCAGATAAAGGATAACCACCAACAAGTTTTGCATTTCCTGCTAAAAGTGGTATTTCTGTAGCATGAGCTGCTCCGATGAGTTTCTTGAAGTCTGCCACAAGAAACCTTCTGTGATCATCCCAATCATATCTATATGCATAAAGATTAGAATTGCCAGATTCGTACAATCCCTTTAATGGAATATCAACACCTCTAATCTTCCATGCCGAGCTCCTATAATAGTTGAAAGCTTCAAAGGCGTCTTCATCTTTGAGTTTAACATTTGGGATACTTAGAATAGATCCAACTGCTGAAAAATCTAATTCTACAAAATACTCTGCAGTAGCTAACCATAGTTTAACTTCATCTCTATTTGAACCAGCAATAGTTGGGACTTTGTTTACGATATCTTTGTTGAAAAGAGAAGCTCTTAGGCCAGCCTCAGGAATAACAATATTATCGGATGTAAGCAGTGGAATTTCTTCATAAGTTTCTCTGTTGGCATAATGTTGGAAAAATTCTTGTGTTGATAAGCTCAATAAAATATCTCTAATTTCTTTATTGGAATATGTTTCTTTTTTATTAGGTAGCTCTTTAATAATTTTCTTTACAATTTCAGAACTTGTATGTGATGAGGTTGATGACTTGTCATTTTGGATATATGCATCTTTGGGACTAATCGATGTCGTATAGCCTGACATAGAAATTGCTTTGTGAAAAAGTCCTTTGGATTTATCTGTCACGAGTAAAGAAAAGACATTGTGCCCTCCAGCAGACTCTCCAAAGATTGTTACATTATCAGGATCTCCACCAAAAAGGGCAATATTTTCTTTTACCCAATGAAGTGCAGCAATAATATCCAAAGTTCCAAAATTTGAGGTTTTGTCTAAATCGGTCTGAAAATCTTGAATTGAAGGATGAGTAAACCATCCAAACGGACCTAATCGATAATTTATTCTTACAACAATTACATTATGCCTTCTTATCATCTTATTAAAATCATATAAATCTTTTAATCCAGAAGTATTTCCTCCTCCATGAATCCAAAACATCACTGGTAAAAGTTCATTTCTATTTCTGATAGGGGCTGAAACATCTAAATAAAGACAGTCCTCGGTTCCAACCATAAGTCCATCCCCCCCAGGACCACCAAGAGAAGAAGGCCTTTGAACACAAAAATTTTGATCTTTTGGTGATATTAAATTATTTGAATCAGTAATTTTTCTTGGAGCTTTCCATCTTAATTCGTTAATCGGTGGTTCTGCGTATGGAATATCATCCCAAAACAAAACTCTGCCTTTTTTATAACCCTCAACAACTCCAGATGAAGACTCTATTCTATAATCACCATATATTGATAATGAGATTAAAAATAAAGGGAAAATTATAAAGAAATTAAATACTTTCAATGTTATTTTTTAAAAAATCGTAAATGCAGGTTAACATTATATATTATTTTTTCGGGATGTAGCGCAGCCTGGTAGCGCACTACACTGGGGGTGTAGTGGTCGTCGGTTCAAATCCGGCCATCCCGACCATTTATTAATTTAAAATAGATTTAACTTTATTTGAGGCTTTAAATACGAGCTTTTCTGATGCTGGAATTTTAAATTCTTCTTTTGTTTTTGGGTTTCTGCCTATTCTTGCAGGGCTTTTATGTAAATAATAAGTTCCGAATTTAGATATCTTTATTTGATGCCTTTTATTTTGTTTGATGAAGCTGAGAAAAGCTTCCAGAATTAATGAACTTTCTTTAGATGTAAAAAGGGCTTTGGAAGAGATATTTTTAACAATATCCTTTTTTCCAAAGCCCATGTATCAGATCAGACTATATTAGATGTTACCTACCACCACTTATAGTATCAGTACCAGTACCTGTTCCAGTTCCTGTTCCAGTTCCTGTACCTGTTCCTGTATCGTCATCATAACCACCCTTATCTCTTACCTGAACAGTAACCGTTTGGTTATTAGTCATACCAGTAGAGATAGTGGTAACATTACCATCACCATCAAATCCAGACCCACCAGTTACAGTAGCTGTAACTATTGCTGTGAAGTCCATCGTTGCACCAGATTTATAACCATCTAATGACTGAGTTCTTAAGGTTTGTACACATTCAGCCGCGCCAAGTCCTGTATTAGTACAATCTAAGTATGCATCACGATCGTCAAACAGTTCCTGGTCGAGTGCTGAGTCCCAATCTGGTAGTTGTGACTCATAATCAGGAGCTGAATCAAAGGATAAGACACCATCGCTACTTATTACAAGATTTGATGGAACGATAGAATCATTAACATAAGTTACATTACTAGTTGTCGCTCCAATAGTGTAAGTGATTTCTATATCAGTAGGACCGTCAGTAACCTCTGAAGTAACAGTTCCAATTGTTACAACACCCTCGTCAACTACAAATGTATCTGAAGATGTGAATTGAGGACGAGTGTTAACGGTTGAACCTGTACCTGATGTAGCAGTACCTGTACTTGTACCTGTACCTGTGCCTGTTCCTGTTCCTGTATCGTCATCAACACCACCAACATCTCTTACCTGAACAGTAATGTCTTGTGTTTCAGTATTTCCAGAAGCATCAGTAGCTGTAACTGTTGCAGTGAAGTCCATCGTTGCACCAGTTTCATAGCCTGATAAAGAATTGATACGCCAGTTTTCTGAACTACCAAAAGCATCAGGTTCTGAACCTAATACAACATCCGGTACTTGTAAATCATAATCAGGAGATATATTAAAGGATAAGACACCATCGCTTGTTATCACAAGATTTGATGTAGGATACTGATCATTAACTAATGCAGGACTAGTTGTTGCTCCAATAGTAAAGGTGACAGTATCAAGTTCAGTTACAGTAACAGTTCCAATCTCAGTAACATTTTCGTCAACTACAAATGTTGATGAAGATGTAAATACAGGAGATGTTGTATCAGTAACGTTAACAGTTCTAGTAGCTGTTCCAGCATTTCCTGAAGCATCTGTGGCTGTATAAGTTAATGTGTATTCTCCTACTGTATCTTTATCGACAGTTCCAGTAGTAACTACCTCGACTGTTCCAGATGCATCGGTTGCAGTTGCACCAGCATCTTCATAATCAGCACCTAATTCTGTTGTTGCAGGATTATCACCTGTTACAGTAACTTCCGGTGCTGTAGTATCAACAACATTAACAGTTCTTGTAGCTGTAGCAGTGTTACCATCTTTGTCTGTAGCTGTGTAAGTAATTGTATAAGATCCAACTGCACTGGTATCAACTGTACCAGATGAAGTAACTGGAGTAGAGCCATGATATTCGTCAAATGCAGTTGCACCAGGGTCACTGTATGTTGACCCTAACTCAACGCTATCTGGATTGCTTCCATTAATTGTTATGACTGGCGGAACGTTATCGTCGAAACCGTCATCAGTTAATGAGTTAATTGCAGCCAAACCAGCAACAGCAAGAAGTGCTTTTTGAATAGCGCTTAGTTCAGCTCTAATTTCAGCAAGTCTGCCAGATGTAGTTTTAACAGTTGAAGGGTTTTGAGTGCTTGATTGAGTTGCCATCAATTGTCTTTCTTCTGCCCTTAAGAAAGATCTTCTATCTTGAAGTTCAGCTAGACTCATGGAATCAACTCTTGATTCAATCTCTGTCATCTTTTCGATAGTGACATCAGCACTTAGTCCAAAAGACAATAATGTTAAACAAACCAAATAAAATTTTTTCATAGCTATATCCTCTAATTTATTTGCTATTTACAAGAACTATATTCACATAAAATAATATGTTATACAACTCTGGATGAGAATAATAACGCATTATTTAAAAAAAATACACAAAATTATGTACTTAATATAAACATTTAAAAGTATCGTTTCAGCCTCTATATAAAATTTTAATCAGAAATTTAGTTTATTGGCTTTAGCTTGACCAATAAACCATGTAATGTATGTCTTCTGTTAAGCGTTGCACCTGGATCTTTTGTCAAAGGTCTCCAAGTATAATTTACTAAATTTCCATATATTGGTATATTAAAGAAGACTCCCTTGTCAAAACTTCCCTCACCAAATTGCTCTGCAGTAACATCAGTAAAAGTAGCAAAAACTCCAAACTGCACGCCATTAATAAAAGATCTAGAAAGTTCTAGAGTGAATCCAACATCACCAGCAAGATATTCTCCTGCAGAAAGCCTCATATCAAATGGTAGAGTTCCATAATTTCTATAATAAAAATTTGCTGTTGCAAGCGTATTTTCATAATCTAAGTGACCAAATCTCCAATAATAATCTCTTTTACGAACTTTAAAAATATCTATTCCAAATGCATAATTGAGATTTGGTTTGAAATATAAATATTCCATTCCTGCTCCAGAAAACATATCTTCAAAAATTCCAGCAGAAGCCATAATATGATGATTTTCAATAGGGGTTATATGGTAATCTAGTTGGGCTCTTCCTATCAAAATACCTCCATCTGCCATTTTATTTAAATACTGTTTAACATCGGATCTTACTTGAGCAGGGAAAGTATTTACTGGTGGTATAAATAAATCATCAAAATTATCGGCCAAGCTATATTTTAGGTTAGTGTTAAAAAACAGATTTTCTCTTAATACGAATTCAGTATCATTCTCAAGCATCACAGCACCTTTAAAAAACTCCTCCCTCGATGCAAGAAATGGTCTAAATTGTATACGATTGCTTGAACTAATCTTACTTCCAGATCTTCTTTCATATATTGTTTGAGAAGTCCTTCTATAAGCATCGTCAAGCTCTGAAACAGCTAATAAATTTGCAATTTGAATGTCTTTTTTAATCTCTTCAGTTATTCCTGCATCTCTTGCTGACTGAGCAATAATTTCTTCTACGACTCTTAGATTAGGATGAACATTTTGGGTAAGAGAAAGACCTAATGTTCCTGCGCTTCTAGTAAGTTTCTTTACACCAATACCATTCTCTTCGAGATTGTTTATTAACTGAGTGTACTTATTATCTCCTTCACGACGCTCTCCTCTTGCATATTCACGTTCCCTAAATGTTCCAACAGGATTATTTTTGTAAACAAATTTGAAAGAAGCATAATCTCCCCTTTCATAAGATACGCCAATACTAAAGCTATCATTAATTAAATAATCTACACCAAACGAAAAATCATTCTCAGGAATTCTAAATGGAACTAAACCTGGCCTAACCGAAGAATCGTACTCTGCCCTGAGTATTAATTTTTTGTTTAAGGCATGAGATACACCAAAAAAAGGTGATGCTGTCTCACCAGAAAAATATCTCGATGGTTGAAAGTTACCTCCTTTGTCTGCAAAGTCATCTGGTCTGTCGTAAAACTTATCAGATAGATATCCAAAAGGATTTTTAAATCTCAGATCTGAGCCATCTAATAAACCAAATCCTATTCCAAAATGAAAATCAGTCCTATTTATTCCATAGCTTCCTACGATATATTCTGAGCTATAAAGTCCAGTACCAGCAAAATCGTTTAGTCCTATTGCAACAGCAGGAAAAACGCCTTGCTCTTTAAGTCTTGCCTTAACATTAAAACCTTTATCTTTAAAATCTTGTAGGCAAAATTCACTAGTAAAATCATAACAATAAGGTCTATCTTGAATATTTGTATAAAAGAAGGATGCCTCAAGCCAATTAAATGGGCTTGATGAAAGTGTAATAGTCTGGTTTGGAGTTCCATTGTATATGATTGCTCCGTGGACTCCTTCCTCAAAAGTTCTTGCAGAAGGAGTATGTATTGTCCCAACAATTCCGTAGTTATTATATAAATTAAATTCATAACTATCAGAAGGGAATATTGAATTTGTATAAACTAACGATACAAATATTAGAAATTTATTAATTAGAGTATTAAGGCTTATATTCATTCATCTTTATCTAATCATCACTTATGGCTGATAAAGATGCCAGAGCAATTCCCAAGTTACCAAGAATTGAAACGTAAGCTTGAGCCGCTAATCTTCTTGGCGCTGATTCATCTAATGCTCTAGGAACAAAGATTATTGAACCTGGATAAATTTTAATTTCGCTTTTAGGAGATCTCTCAAAAATACTTCTTTTTGACCTATATAGCTGAGATTCGCCGTTAGGATGAAGAATATAAATAGATTCGTTATCAGCAAACTTTTTATATCCACCTGATTTTTCAACAAAAAATTCCACGTCTTGATTATCAGAATACATTACAGCACCCTCTGAGGAGATCTCTCCATAAACATAAACTACGTTATTTCTTTCTGGAACGAATAACTCGTCACCCTCTTTGATATTGTAAAGATCAATTGACGCATCGTTTAGCAAATTTATAACAACTCTTCCATTAGGGGAAGTATTTTTGATATCTTCTGTCAATTTAACTACAGGAGTCAAATCACCTATATTTTGTTGACTTGCAGCAATAATGCTATCTAAAAATTCTTGGTATAAAATTTCTTTTGATAACTCGTTTACTTTTTTTGCATCTTCGTTTAAGTAAATTGCGCCAAACTGATAAGCATTTTGCGTGTAACCACCTGCTTTTTCAATTAAATCACTTATTGTTTGACCTGCTGCCATTGTATATGATCCTGGTTTGAGAACAGCACCAGAAATTTTAGCTTGCCTATACGGATATTCTCTAATGTAAATTGAATCGCCATCTTGAACATCAATTGCTTCAAAATAACTATCATTTGGAACTGCTATTGTTTTTAATGATCCATCGACCATCCTTTCAAGAGAAATATTTTCAAGGTCAGCAGTTCGGTTAATACCATTTGCATATTCAATAATACTTATGAGTTTTTGATCATCCAAAGCTTCATACTTTGCAGGTCTATTTACTGCACCAGCTATAGTAACAATATTTTTTCTTGCCTCAACGAATACAACATCTCCAGATCTAAGTCGTTTTTTAATACTATATTTTCCTTCAATTAGTAAATCGTAAATGTCTAATGTTTCAACAATAACATCATCTCTAATTAGATTAATTTCCCTTAAAGATCCAAACTCACTTATACCCCCTGCAGCCAACAATGCTTGTAATATATTAGAATTACCAGTTAAGGTATATATGCCAGGATTTACTGCATTTCCAGTAACCAAAATATTCACATCTCTTATTTCAATAAGATTAATAAATGCTTCAGTACCAATAAATGAGGAATTTACTTTAGATTTAATTAGCTGCGAAGCGTCATTTAGAGATAATCCTGCTATAACTATCTCTCCAATATCTTCTAAAGTGATTGAACCATCCGCATTTATTAAAAGTTCATCTATATTATTTTCATTAGTGCCAACTAATTGAACTTGTAGAACATCTCCAACATCTAGCATATATCCAGAATCAGGATTAGGTTCATTAATTGGCATAAATGAGGTTTGAAAGGTATTAAAAAAATCTGAGCCATAGATTAATAAATCTTCACTCATATCAAATGAACTATCAGAATTTAATCTTCTTTCCATTTCCAATAGGTCTTTTTCCAGCCTATCTTTTAATTTCAAAAAAGTTTCGGCTTTGGCTAATTTTGATGAATAAATATATGGACTATATTTTTCATCCGTTCCATCAAGCTTTCGTTGATTAGTTTCTTGGATGTCTTTCCTTATATCATCGGGTAAGCTATCAAGAAAATCAGGATCTAATTCTTGCGCGCTAATCGATACTGCTACTATTGATAATAATAATAATTTAATAATTTTCATAATCTTTTATTTTCATCCAAATATATAGCTTGCATCAAAGCAATATCTAATTTAATCCTGGTATAGTGATACCGTCTATGTCCTCTATATGGTCTATTATAACATTTATTATATTGTTTACTTGCATTTCTGTAATTGTAGTATCTGCTGATTGGAAAACAAATCTAAAGCCGATTTTAATTTCAGCATCTTTATCATTTTTAAAATAATCAAATATAAATACTTCTTTTAAGAGCTCATGCTTAAATTCTAGAATGTACTCCTGGAGTTTATCTAATTCTGTGAAATCTCTTACAGAAAAAGATAAATCTCTAATTGAGATAGGTAGATCAGATATTGGAGTATATTCTGCAAAACTTTCAGGAGGTTTAGATATCTCTTTATAACTTAAAACATCCGATGAAAAACTTGCCATATCAATTTCACAACAAATAATCTCATTTTTCACTTTTGTATTTAATAACTCTCTGTTTAAAAGGCTAAATTCAAGATTTTCACCTGGTAAGATCTCTTTAAAGATTGAAGTTAAATACTTCTTACTAATTTTTTTTGAAAAATCTTTATAGTTGTGTCCAGCTCTTCCACTTGCAATAATTGCAAGCTTTCTTTTTACATTTATCTTGTTATCTTCAAGAGTATAAACATCTGATATTTCAAATAATTTAATTGAATCCTTTTGTCTTCTTTCATTAAAAAGAAGATTTTCTAATAAGGATTCAGTTAAATTAGATCTAAGATACTTTCTATTAGAATCTAAAGGGTTGTCGACCGAAATTGAATTACTTGAAACATCACCAACAAAAGGAGCATTAATAACTTCATAAAAACCTTCATCTAACAATAAAAACCTTATCTTATTTTCTAGGTCATAAATATTTGATATTTTTCCTTTAGGAATAGTTATTTCATTTCTTGCAATATTGTCATAGCCTATGATTCTGGCAATCTCCTCAGCTAAGTCATTTTGTGTTTCGATATCACTTCTGTATGACGGAACTTCAATGTGTTCATCTTTGATATTAAAGCCTAATTTAGATAAATGGTTTAAATATGTGTCTTGGCTAATATTTATACCGATAATTTGACTAATTTTATTGGAATCGATTGGAATTTTTGTAACTTTATTTTGTTTAAACTTATATGCTATTACAGAAATATCTTTTATGTTTGTGTGTTCATCAACTATTTTAATAAATCTTCTAATTGTTCTATCTTGACATTCTGGATCGACAAATCTCTCAAACTTGTGAGATGCCTCGGATTGAATATCATATTTTACAGATTTACCTATTATTGCTTCCGGTTTAAAAAAAGCACATTCAACAAGGACCGTCTTTGTATCTGAAGAACACGATGTTTCAATTCCTCCAACAACTCCAGCTAGATTAATTATCTTATTATCTAAAAGGAAAACTGAATTTTTGCTTGTTAGATTAATTGTGTTTCCAAGCAATGTTTTAAATTCTTGATCAGTATCTAATTCTTGGAATACTAATTTACCATTAATCTTATCGGCATCATAACAATGAGTTGGTTGACCGTTTTCGTATGAAATATAATTTGAAATATCTGTAAAAAAATTGTTTTTATTCAGATTTAGATCTATAAAATAATTATTTAAATAGTCTTTATATTTATCTGGAATGCTCTCTATTTCTAATTTAAGAAATGAAATTTGAGGACAAATATCTTGTGAACGATTTTCAAAATCAATATCTAACATTTTCAATTCTTCGTTATAAATTTCTTGGTTTACATTCGTATCATAAAAAACTGATAAATCTCTTAAAAGACCATTTAACGAGAGGCAATCACCTCTATTGGGTGTGAATTCCATATTAAAAATATTTTTTTCAATTTCATGTTCATGCCCAAGTTGAAACAGGTGATCAGAAATCTCTTCTACTGAAGGATTTCCAATAATATTTTTTACTAAATGCTTATATGCTATTTTCATTTAAACTGACATAGAAAATCTAAGTTAGATTTATAAAATTCTCTTATGTCTTTCACTCCATGTTTAAGCATAGCTATCCTTTCTATACCCAAACCAAATGCCAAACCAGAGTAGCAATTCGAATCAATATTACAATTCTGTAGGACTATAGGATTTACTATTCCACAACCAAGAATTTCAAGCCACTTTCCTTCATTTGATAAAATATCAACTTCAGCAGAAGGTTCAGTAAAAGGGAAATATGAAGGCCTAAATCTTAATTTAATATCTTGATCAAACAGAGAATGAACTATTTTATAAATTAAGTCCTTAAGCTGTGCAAAGCTAACATTTTCATCAACCATTATTCCTTCTATTTGATGAAACATCGGTAGATGAGTTGCATCATCATCTTTTCTATAAACTTTGCCACCAGATATAAAAGCTAAAGGTGGACTTTTTTCCAGCATTCCTCTTATTTGTACTGGTGATGTATGTGTCCTTAGCAAGTTTGATTTATTTTCAACATAAAAAGTATCATGCATTTGTCTAGCAGGATGAGTCTTTTTGATATTTAACATATCAAAATTAAACTCTTCTGTTTCAATCTCAGGGCCATCTATTATTTCAAAACCAAATGAAACAAGAAGATTCATTATAGAATCTTTCATATGATTTATTGGATGAATTGCGCCCTTATCCTTGATTATTTCAGGAGGTAAAATGTCTTTATTGGATGACATTCTCTAAATACAAATCTAGCTAGTCGCTTTTTTTACAATTTTCTCAAATGCAGTTCTGTCATAGACAGCAATATCAGATAATATTTTTCTATCTAAATTGATATTTTTCTTCGACATTGAATTAATTAATACAGAATATGTAGTACCGAGTTCTCTGGCTCCAGCGTTAATTCTTGATATCCATAATGACCTAAACGCTCTTTTTTTGTTTTTTCTATCCCTAAAGGCATACTGCAATGCTTTAATGTTAGATTGCTTTGCAGTTTTAAATAATCTACTTCTAGCACCGTAATGACCTTTAGTGGTACCTAGAATTTTCTTATGTTTCGCTTTAGCTGTTACTGATTTTGTTACTCGTGGCATAATAATTACCTATTAATTAATCTCGAAGCCATTTTAAGTACTGTGCCTTTTAATTTATTTAGGCCCCTGTTATGTCTTTTTCTTTTGGTTGTCTGTTTGGTAAGAATATGATTCCTATTTGCACTTTTACTTTTTAAAGAAGATCCAGTTCTTTTAAACCTCTTTGCAGCTCCAGAATGTGTTTTTAATTTATATCCCATATTAAAAAAATTTATTTATTTTTTTTAAGAGGTGATAAAACCATCAATAATTGACGGCCTTCCAAAGAAGGTTCTTGGTCAACCTGAGATATTTCTTTAAGCTCATCCCTTAATCTATCTAATAGCTTTAAACCCATATCACTGTTGAGAATTTCTCTTCCTCTAAATCGGACGCTAATTTTAGTCTTATCTCCGCCAAGAATAAAGCTTTTTATCTTTTTTAATTTAATATTGTAATCCCCCACATCTGTTGAAGGTCTGAATTTTATCTCTTTCGTAGTAGTTCTTTTTGATCCAGCTTTTGATGAAGAATTATTCTTTTTTTTCATAAAAATATGTTTGCCAAAATCCATGATTTTGCACACAACGGGCTCAGCACCTGAGGGTGATACTTGAACTAAGTCCAAATTCAATTCTGATGAGCTTTTTAAAGCTTCTTCTTTTGTTTTATGACCAAGCTTATTTCCATTTTCATCAATAAGCATAACCATCTCAGCCTTGATGTTATTGTTAATAGGAACAGAATTCCTTTTATTATTTGATATGGCTATTTTTATTTACCCTGGAAAAAATTTGATTTAATGAGATTATTCAAGATGAATGTTGAATTATTTATAATTTGAAGACATATTTCGCAGATTTTATACTAAATTTCAAAAATTTAAAACCATAATTATGGTTGTAAAAATCCACTCTTCCACTCTTGATTCTTTAGCTCATAAAATTTTCTTTTATTTACTCTTGAGTTATGACCTTCCCAAAATTCAAAATAATATGGATAAAAAGAGAAACCGCCCCAATACTCAGGTCTTGATGAATTATTAAATTTTAAAGAAAGTTCTTTTTCATAATTTTTTAAAAAATCATTATAAGAAGGCATTGGCTCTGATTGTCTAGACAAAATTGCAAGCAAATTTTTAGTTATATCTCTTGACTGAAAATGTTCATTTGAAAATTCTAAATTTGTTTTTTGAATCTTTGCTTTCATACGAATCTGAACATTTATAGAATTCCAATATATTACTGCCGAGATTTGATCATGTGATTCGAACTGTTTTGATTTTGGTGAATTGTAGTTTGAGAAAAATATCCACTCATCATTAATAACATATTTTAAATTAACGAATCTTGAGTCCACGATTTTATTTTTTTTATCGTATGAACTAATAGAAATTGCTTCAATAATCTTTTGTTCTTTATTTTTAGCTTCCTCATAATATTTCCTAAATATATTGTAAGGTTCAGTAATAATCATTTTATCGATATTAATCATAACCAAATAAGTCTCTCGTAAAAACTTTATCTGTAACATCAGATAAATCGTCAGTCATTCTATTTGTTAATATTAAATCACAAGAATTCTTAAAAATATGGAAATCTTTTTCGATATGCACTCCATTAAATGATTTATCTATTATTTGATTTTCAAAAATAGTCATTGGAATATTATATTTTTTTATTCTTTCTATAATACTTAATATAGAGGATGACCTAAAATTATCTGAGCCTGCTTTCATTGCAAGCTGATAAAAACCAATTTTTTTTGGTTTATATTTTAGAATCTCTTGGACTATAAAATCTTTTCTTGTTGAGTTAGAGTCAACAATAGCCTGAATAATATTCTGAGGTATATTTTTATAATTTGCTAAAAGTTGTCTAGTATCTTTTGGAAGACAATATCCACCATAGCCAAAAGAGGGATTATTATAAAAATTTCCTATTCTAGGATCTTCGGATATTCCAGAAATTAAATTAAAAGCTTCTAACTTATTTTCCATGGCAAAGGTATCTAATTCATTGAAAAATGCTACTCTCATGGCTAAATATGTATTTGAAAATAACTTTACAGCCTCAGCCTCCATTGAACTCATATAAATAATCTTTGTAGATTTTTTTAGAGATAGGTTTTTGAGCATCTCAGCAAAGCATACTGCAGCTGGTGAATTATCCCCCATGATAATTCTTGACGGATACAAGTTATCATAGAGCGCATTTCCTTCTCTTAGAAATTCTGGTGAAAATATAATTCTGTCAGTTTTAAATTTTTCTTTTAAGTAATCTGTATAGCCAATAGGTATTGTTGATTTAATAATGATAGATCCATTTTTTGAGAATGTAAGTATCTTCTCAATAGTTGATTTTACTGATTCGGTGTCAAACTTATTTGTTTTTTCATCATAATTTGTTGGGGTAGCTATTATAAAATAATCGGCATCATTCAGTGCCTCCTTTGAATCTAATGTTGCATAAATATTTAATTTTTCTTTTGAAATATATTCCTCAATTAATTCATCCCTTACAGTAGAAAAACCTTTATTTATTTTTTTTACTTTTTCTTTATCAATCTCCAAGATCTTCACACGATTATTACCTTTACTTAAAAGGACACTTAATGACATGCCTACATATCCTGAACCGACAATTGTGATTAATTGCTTTTTACTCACCAACTCTTCCATAAATGTCTGAAATCCTCTCTATATCAGATTCTTTCAGAATCTCTCCAAGCTGAATTTCAATAATTACCATATTTTCAGAAGATGTATTCTTGACAGAATGCACTGATTTTTTTGGTATTTTTATATATTCACCTGCATTTAAAGCATTAATTTTTCCATCAATTACAACTTCACCATTTCCTTTAACAACTATCCAATGCTCTTCCCTATGTTGATGTTTTTGCATACTTAATTGACTCTTTGGATTTATTGATAATATTTTTACTTTATAAGATTTATTATCAATAACTAAATTATGGAATCCCCATGGACTTGAGATGTCATTAATATTAGATATGCCCTTTTCAGAATTAAGTATTTTGGTGAAATTGTTATAAAAATTGCTAGTTAAACTTGAACTACTTTCAATTTTTAAATCACCTCCCACGCTAAACTTAAAATCAACATTATTATTATTTTTGAAAAGTGCTAATTCAGGAATATTCTTTTTATTTCTATCTCCACCATTTGCAAAAATTACTTTTTGAGATTTTTTTAAACAAATATTTATTGCATCATAAGCAGAATCATCTGAATCATCGAAAGAAATAACTTCATCAACATATGAGATTGATTGTAAGACATCCGCTCTCTGTTTCCATGGCATGAAAACATAATTTTTTTTTCGTAATAGCCAATCATCTGAATTTAATCCAATCACCAGATAAGAAGATATTTCTTTTGCTGATTTTATATATTCAACGTGCCCTTGGTGAATTGGATCAAAACCGCCTGTAATAAGACATAAATTATCTCTCATAATATTCTATATACCAATTTACAAACTTTTTTATACCCTCCTCTACAGAGGTAGATGGAACAAACCCTAGAGATTCTCCAGCTTTATCTATATTTGCAAAAGTTTTTTGTACATCGCCAGGCTGCATAGGTAAATATTCTTTTATAGCTTTTTTACCTGTTGATGCTTCAATAGCATTTATAAAACTTTCTAAGGTAACAGGTTGATTATTCCCCAAATTAAAAATTCTATATGGTGCAGGTGATGAACTAGATTTTAATTTGAGAATATCACCTTTGATAGGTTTAGAGGGATTTAAAATAGCTCCCTTTATTCCACTCACAATATCATCAATATATGTAAAATCTCTTATCATTTTCCCATCATTAAAAACTTGAATTGGTTCCCCATCGAGAATGGCTTTTGTAAATAAAAAAAGTGCCATATCAGGCCTGCCCCAAGGTCCATAAACTGTAAAAAATCTTAATCCCGTTGTTGGTAGATCAAATAAATGAGAATAGGTATGCGCCATTAACTCATTTGACCTTTTGGTTGCTGCGTATAATGATACGGGATGATCGACTGAGTGATCTTCATCAAAAGGTACATCAAAATTCATTCCGTATACGGAACTACTTGAAGCATAAACTAAATTAGCAATTTTATTATGTCTGCAGGCTTCAAGTATATTTGTGAATCCTATTATATTTGATTCAATATACTTTTCAGGATTCGTAAGCGAATACCTAACACCTGCTTGTGCAGCGAGATTAACCACTACATCAAAATTATTTTTTTCGAATAAAGAAATTAAACTTTTTTGATCAACGAGATCAATTTCAAATAAAGAAAATTTCTTGTTTTGAATATTATCAATTCTTGCCCTTTTTAAATTTACATCATAGTAACTATTAAAGTTATCTATTCCAATTATCTCATGATCATCTTTTAATAATGATTCAACTAAATGATAGCCAATGAAGCCAGCTGCTCCTGTTACTAATATTTTCATTTTTTAAAACAAATGCCTTATAAATTCCAATTAATTATAGCATTAGACAATTACTTTAATTATTTTTTGAAATAGAATCTAAAGCTTCTATTGCTGAATCAATAACAATCTTTTCGTCAAAATTATTTTTCACTATATTTCTTGCATTAATGCTCATTTTTTTGTAATCATTTCTTGATAAATTTAATACCTTTATCATTGCTTGCTCAAGATTTCTTGCGTCTTTAGCTCGACATAGAAATCCATTAACATTATCTTGAATAATGTTTCTGCAACCAGGAACATTTGTTGCAACTGATGGTAGGCCCATTGAACCTGCTTCTAACAAAGTTTTTGGCATGCCTTCTCTATATGATGGTAAGACAACACAATGAACCTGTTTGTATATATTTTCAATATATTTCTCTGGATCTAGCCACTTTATACCAGCAATATCTTTCCAATCCTCTATTTGAGCTTTAGATATTGATGAAATATTTTCTGAATTTAAAATTCCGCAAATCCAAAGTTCGCAATTAATTTTTTTTATTTTTAAATTATTATATGCTTCTATTAATTCAAATAACCCTTTGTCTGCTAAAATCCTTCCGACATATAAAAAAGTAAATTGCTCATTTTTAGAATAATTGACAGAATCTAAATTAAATCTTTTTAAATCAACGCCAGAACCAGGCAATAAAAATAACTTATTTTTATTAACTAACTTTTTATCAATCAATAAATCAAAATCTTCAGAATTTTGACAATACACTCTATGTGCAAATGGTTGACTACATTTATACAACAACCTAACAATTTTAGAAATTAATCCCTCTCTTATAAAGGCTGTGCCTAATCCAGAAACGTTATTTATTGAAGGTGTATTTGATATTAATGCAGCCCATGTTCCAAAAATATTATTTTTAATTGTGAAATGGAAAGCTGCTTTCGGTCTATATTTAACATATAAATAAAATAGTTTAAATACAATTAAAATATCTTGAAATGGATTTGTTCCCTTGTTATTCATCTTTAGATGAATACATTTACAACCTAAATTTTCTAAATCAGCTGTAAATTCATCCTTTGGAGATATGCATATAACATCATAATTCAAATTTAAAAAAGTTTTGATAGTGGATTGTCTGAAGTTATATAAGTACCAAGAAGTATTTGCTGAAAGAGAAATAGTTATTTTTTCTTTATTTACCATAAAAAAATAAGATTCTGATATGGTAACCAAAAGTGTGAATGAGTAGCAAAGTTTAACCATACAAATAGGACTAGACTGTAATAAAACAAAATAGCCAATATGATCCATCTGTGAATGGCATTTCTTTGACCAAATATATCCGGTAAATAAGAGAATATTACAAGCTGCAAAGGAATCATGTATAAAGCAATTCTGTCTAATGCCGATGATGCAGGTATGACAAAATATAAGGCCATCAAGCCAATAGAAATTATTGAAAACCACCTCCACAAAGGTTTCTCAATTTTTGATAAATTAAATCTGTTATAAAAAAATAAATAGATACAAGCAGGCACTAGATTCATAGCAAGTCTTATAAAAGCTCCCTCTGATTGGCTGGCTATATCTTCAAGATTTGTATAGTTTGAATATAATATTGATAAAGTATCAGCTACAAAAACTATAAAAAAAGTTAAGGCGACAATACTGAGCCAAATTATGCTCCAAAATTTATTTTTTGTTGAGGAAAGAACATATATTGGTAAAAGCAAAATAGCAGATTTATGGATTGTAGTTGCTAGAAATATTAAAAAAATAAAACTTAGTTTATTGTTTCTTCCAAGATTAACTAAACCTATCATTGCAATGCCGAGCGCCACAGCTTGCCTGGAGTATCCCATAGATACAACGATTATTAAGTATGGAATAGCTACTGTTAATGCCAAAAAGGGTCTTGGAAGATTTCTACAAAACATAGTTAATCCAATTGAGAAAATTAAAGCACAAATTACATTTACGCCATAAATTCCAAAACCTAACTTATATGAAAGGTAATTTAAGATCTGATAACCAGGATCGCCACTAAGAGATATATCTTTCAATCCATCTATTAGGGATACCTCTCCAAAAATCCTAATGTAGTTATCCCAATCTCCGCCTACCTCATGACGAAATCCTATTAAGAGTGTTAAAGCAAAAACAAATAACCACCAAAGGCCATTAATATTTATTGATTGTTGATTGTTGATCGGGTTAGCTAATCTTTTCTTTCCAACTAAGGCAAAAAAAGCTGCAAATACAAAATAGAACCAATACACAACCATTTTTTATTCAGCCTCTAGCCAACATTGAAACATTAATATACTCCAAATTTGAGACGTATAATCATAACTTCGGCATTGATGCATTTCCCATATATTTCGAACTTTCTTATGATTAATGTATCCTTGTCTTATCAACTTTTCTTCATTTATTAAATCTTCTGCCCATTCTTTTAGGGGCCCTCTTAACCATTCACCTATGGGGACAGCAAATCCAGTTTTAGGCCTATTAGTAATTTCAGGGGGAATATACTTGCTTAAAATTTTTCTGAGGCCCCATTTTCCAGTATTATTTTTTATTTTCATTTCAATCGGAAGATTCCATGCATATTCTACGACTCTATGATCTAAGAATGGCACCCTAGTTTCTAAGCTATTTGCCATCGCAGCTCTATCAACTTTACACAAAATATCATCAGGTAAATATGACAGCGTGTCTCTGAACATCATTTCCAAAGCAAAATCCTTGCTTATATTTCTATCCACAAGAGGATCTCCAAATAGATCAATTTTTTTATCATTAACATTTAAAACGATATCTTCAGAAGAATCCAATTCTGAAATTAAACTGATGTAAATATCATTTATATTATTTGAATTTTCTAGAGCTTTAGAAATTTTTTTTGCTTTATTTCCAATATTTGAAAAATTACTTTTTGAACTTGATATCATTGATAAAAAATTCTCTAATTTACTCCATGAAGATTGAGGTACCATTCCTACAGACTTGCCAATAAAAGATCTAAAAATAAATGGCATCCATGAAAAATTGTTCCATAATCTTGGGCCCCAAAAGTATCTGTTATATCCACCAAATACTTCATCACCCCCATCTCCAGATAAGCATACCTTTACTTTTTGTGCGGCAGAGGCACACACAAAAAATGTTGGAATTTGTGATGAATCAGCAAATGGTTCATCATAAATTAATGGTAACTTAGGAATTAAATCTTTTGCCTGATTGCTGGTCACAAATAATTCAAAATGATCTGTTCCTAAATGATTTGCTACTTTTTCTGCATGCTCTGATTCGTCAAAAGATGATTCTTCAAATCCAATTGTAAAAGTTTGGATTGGTTTAGATGAGTTGCTTTGCATTAAAGATGTGATTAAAGATGAATCTATACCTCCACTAAGAAAAGAGCCAATTGGAACATCGGATATCATTTGTGTTTTGACAGAATCTTTTAAAATTCTTTCAAGATTTGTTATTGAATCATCTTCAATTTTTTTATATTCATTTCGAGATTGCTTTTTAATTTTTCTTTCTAAGTTCCAATACTGAGTTATATTTTTTCTTAGGTCTATGTAATCATCATAACTTCTTATATCGTTCACATTTAATTTTAAAATATGCCCTGGCTCTAACTTAAATATTCCCTCGTAAATACTATATGGAGCTGGTACATACATATATTCAAAATACTTTTTCAATGCGTATCTATTAATAGGATTATTAAAGTTTGGGAATTGCTTTATAGCTTTTAATTCAGAACCAAATACGAATGACCCATCAACCATTCCATAATAAAGAGGTTTTTCGCCAAGTCTATCTCTTATGAGTGAAATTTCATTATATTTTTTGTCATAAACAGCAATTGAAAACATACCAATTAATTTCTTAATTGAATTCTCAATACCATAAAAATCAAAACACTTTAATAATGTTTCTGTATCCGAGGTTCCTGACCAACTAATAATTTCTGAAGATAATTCATTAAGCTCTTTTCTGAGTATTAAGTGATTATAAATTTCACCATTAAAAACAATAATATATCTGTTGCTACTTGACGTCATAGGCTGATGTCCAAATGCTGATAAATCAAGAATAGATAATCTTTTATGTCCTAGGGAAATATTTTTTTCTTTATTTACCCATGCACCAGTATCATCAGGTCCTCGATGATTGAGAACTGAGGACATTTTATCTATATATGCATACAAATCTTCTTCTGAAAGACTTCTAGTTGAAACAAATCCAGTAATTCCACACATATGACTTAAGTATTTATATTTTGAGCATTTTTGATATTTAAAATACTCAAAGATGCCCTTTCAATTGATTCAGAGTATATTTCTGAGTCATTCCAACAACTTATTGTATTTTGCCTTATTTTTTCAAAAGCATTTTTATTATCCAATAAATTTAAAATAGATTTTACTGCGCTATCCTCGTCATCTATTAAAATTGAGTTCATTTCATCTATGCAATAATTCTTTATTTCTCCAACAGGAGTAACAAGAGGAACTAGGCCAAGCTGCATCGCCTCTACTACTGACATTGCCATTCCCTCTAATTTGCTTGTTTGCAGATAAAAAGACGCATTCTTTGATAAATTTATTATAGAATCAAAATCTTTTGGTCCTAAGAAATTAACATTTTTTTCTATATTTAATTTCTTTGATAAGTTTTTTAACTTTACCATTTCGCCGCCATCAGGGCCAATAATATTGTATGAGGCTTCACTATGTTGTTTTTTGATCTTTGCAAAAATATTTAAAGCGATATGAATTGATTTTTGTTCATGCAGTCTTCCCCAAAAAATAAAATTAGGTTGTGATTGATTGTTGGTTTGAGGTTGAAGTTTCCTTGCAACAAATGAAATTACATCCGATCTATGCTCTGGAAAATTAGGCAATCTTGTATTAAGGGTATCATTTGAATCAGCCCAAATTGATGAACACATTTTTGACATCAATTTTGTAAAAATCATATCTGCAAAGTGATAATCATGGGGATAATGAAGGAATAACACCAATTTTGTTTTAGGTTTAAATATCTTAAATATTATTCCAACTACACATGATCTCCACAAAGATATAATTAATAAATCAGGATTAGCTCTAATCAATTTAAAGCTTTTTTCAAAATAATTAAGAAAATTTAGAAACTTATTACTTTTATTATTAAAAATATATAGGATTTTAAAATCAACATTTTTAATTTCGTAATTTTTCATGGTATTTGCCGCGGATTCAACTCCACCAATTCCATCATATGGGATTAAGTGTATTACTTTGTTCATGAAATAATTACTCTATTAATTTAATTGAGCTGTCTTTAGAACTTTCCTTAATGGCTTCAATAATTTTAATAGTTTTTAGGGCTGAATAACTTGACTCACATGTGGTGATTTTATTTTTAAGACAGTTTAGTAAATGTTTGTATGTGCCAGTCATATAACTATTGCTTTCATTCGAAAAAGTTTTTGAATTTGAGTAGTCTGGCATTTTATGATTTGTAAAATCAGGACTAGTTCTTGTGTTGATTACATCAATTGCGCCCCCCATCATATCTCTAATTCTGATTATTCCTTTTTCACCAATAATTGTTACTTCACATATTGCAACTTCTCTTGAATCGATTTGATATAACAACACATTCAAATCTTTAAATTGTATTAATGCATCTGGGCTTTCTATATTTTCTGTCCCGTCTTTATTTCTAGGAAGAACCGCCTTAACTGAGATTACATCTCCGAAAAATTGCTGAAGTAAATCGATTGTATGAGTGCCTCCATGATATAAAGTACTATCATATGAAGCTATGACTTTTCTGGGTTCACCAATTGAAGTGTCTTTAACATAATCTCCAGAAATATAACTTTGAAACTTTTGAATTAAAGAGTCAAATCTGCGCATGTGATTGATTATCAAACAAGTATTATTTTTAGCGCAAATATTTATTGCAGTCTCAGCACTTTTGATGTCATTAGAAATTGGCTTTTCACATAGAATGATTTTTATTCCTGCATTTGAAGATAAAATAATATTTTCAGCATGTGAGCTATCCTCAGAAGCGATTACAACCACATCAGGTAATGTATTTTCAAATAAAGCACTAACTGAATCATATTTAGGTATTGAAGGATAAATTTTGCCAGCATTTTCTAGGGCAGATGAACTTGGATCAACAAGTGCAACTAATTCAAGGTCTTTATTTTCATTTATTGCAGCCGAATGACTTGCAGGAGCTGGTCTTGAAGGATCAAGTTGTGCTCCTACACCAATCCAACCGCATCCTATTAAAGCAACAGAAAATTTTTTCATCTAATTAAATCCAACCTTTTTTGATTGATTAAGAGATCTTTCGATTGCATCTATAATTGCAATTGAATCAATGGCTTGGTCAATATTAAATTCTTCCTTATCTCCTTTATGAAAATAGTTTAAGAGATAATCTAATGTATTTGCATAATATTTACCATATGGATCAATATTTATAGAATTTACGAAACCATCTTCAAATGAAATTACATGATAAATTTCTTTTTGATTATATGTTAGGTTTAATGAGGTAGATGATCCATTTTTAAAAACTAAATCTGCCATTACTGCATCATTTACTCTTCTAGCAATCAAGCTCTCTGGTTTTGACTTTATTAAACTAAGACAAATATCTACAGCATGAATTGAATAAAAATAAATTGACTTTGTACCCTCTCCTGGAACTGTTTTAGTAATTAGAGGGCTAGTAACTATAAGATTTAATGGCCTTAGGTTTTTTACATAATTTTTTCTGAGTAAAATGATTTCGTCTGCAAATCTTAATGGTGAAAATGATATAAGCTTTGAATTATTTTTTTTTGCACTTTCTGCTAAATCTATTGCTTCTATAAGATTATTAGTAAATGGCTTATCAACGAATGTTGGTATTTTATTTTCTATAGCTAATTTTGCTGGCTCAAAATGTGAATTGCCAAAACGACCTACAACCATCACCAGATCAATATTTTCAAAATTTATATCCTCTAGATTTTTCGATACAGATTTAATATTATATTTTCTTGCCTTTTCTTTTGTTTCATTAAAGTTCTCACCCCATAAAATTTCTACATTTGCTTTACGGGAAATATTTGATTTGCTTATATTTGTAAGTTCGCAATATGCATCTGTATGACTGCTATCACTTCCAAGCATGGCTATTTTAATCATTACTGAATTTTCCAGATATTTGAGGTTATATATCTTACTGAGTTTTTATCAATCCAATAGTATGCTGTTAGTATATTTCCATCAGAAAGTTCAACAGATACTGGGTAACCCATATCCCAAAAGCTTGCATTTTCTCTTATTGTGATAATTTCATTATTATTCCACGATAATCCATTATCATTTGAAATTACAGCTTTAATTGAATATGGCTCTTTTCTATATCCATATGTACATAGAAGATTACCATTCTTTAGTTTAATAACATTTGGAGGTTGTCCAAAAATATCTATTGATTCGGGTCTTGTCCAACTAAATCCAGCATTGAACGATCTGGATGAATAAATATTACCTATACCCCCTATAGCCATATAATTATCATTAGATTCATATGAGCTATCTCCTCTTATAAGTGCTAAGAGTTCACCTTTTCCAATATTTACAATAGAAGTTTCATTAAAGCTTATTGCTTGAAATAATGAAGAATTTATTTCTTCATCAGACGCTATTAAAGATTGATCTGACCAATTTAAACCATTATCCCAAGATCTTAATAAATAACTATTATCTGCTTGATTTGCATAACCGGTATATGCAGCACAAATTAATGAACCATCTTCTAATTGAATTATCTGTTCCCTGCTAACAAAATGATCATCAGACCCTGAAACATTAATAATCTCTGGATCACTCCAAGTCTTACCTGAATCATCGGAATATTGAATACATTGACCTACCACTGCAGAAATAGTTTTTAGGTCGGGTCTATGAGCAGTAATTTTTGCAGATATTTTATTTCTATTAGAAGATTTTTCAGTTTGGATAACATTACTTCTTAAAAGTAACCTGCCATTTTTTAGTATGCTAATTCCTGGATCACTGACTCCAAGTTCTTCAAATTTTGTAACAATTTTTATATCATCCTTATTATAAGATTGACCTCCATCAGTCGATGTAATTAAGCATATGCATGAATCATTATCATGATGAGTAGGATTATTATCTGATCCAGCTTTAAGGCTGAAATTACCTGCTTTTCTAAAAGCTACTAAAACTTTATTGTCATCAATTAATACAACAGAAGGAAAACTACAAAAAGAATTTTCATCTAAATATATCTCTATCTCATCTTTAGAATTACTCATAAGTGATCTCGATCTTTCTTTGTTTTTTTATAGATTTATCTATGGCTTCACTTATTTTTGCTGCCATCCATCCATCATAAAATGTTGTTGCAGGCGTTTTATTTAATTCGAAACAATTTGTAAAGTGATTAATCATGGTTGGAGTATTTCCAATAATTTCATCATGAATGATTTGAAAATCACTCAAATCTGGTCTTTCATAAGAGTTATTAGCTTTGAAAAGCTCAACTCCACTTTGGGTAAAATTAATTTCAAATTTTCCTTTTTCAAGCTCAATGTCCAAAGCTGTTGCTTTTGAATTTGTTGCATCATCAGTAAAGCACGTCGATTCGATGACACCCTCTGTTCCATTTTTGAATGCTAAAGAAGCTGTTAAAACAACTCTTTTTTTATCTATTTCTTTTTGTGAAGCAGAAACAGATATTACTTCAGAATTTGTTAAAGAACGCATAATATCTATATCATGAACTATTAACCAAAACGGAATAGGCATTTTAGAATATATTCGATCAATGGTTTTAACATCAGCATTTCTTCTAGAGTAAATATATCCAATCTTACCCAATTCACCTGAATTAATTCTATTCTTAACAAAGTTTAACCTAGGATCAAATCGCGATGTAAAACAAACAGCAATTGAATTCTGATTTTTAGAAAATGCTAATTTCTTCATTGATTGAATCTGTCTAGAGTTTATAGCTACAGGTTTTTCTAGAATTACTTTTTTATTGTTATCTATACAATAATTTAAAGGTTCGAAATGCTCCCATTCTGGAGAAGCTATGATTACACAATCTATTTCAGGATGATCGTCAAACATACTCTTCCAATCTCCGTTAAAATACAGAGGTACCGAAAAATCTGAAGTTCTCTTTATTGTACTTTTTTTTCTATTACCACATATCGCTACAAGGCTATTATTAGATTGTTTTTGAATAGTTAGTGCATAATTAATGCCCATTCTACCAGGGCCAATTAGTGCATACTTAAGAGATTTTTTCATCGTTAATCCTTGTTTTAGCTCTTTCAGATAACTCATTTACTAATAAAGATATTTGTGAATAAATCTTCTTAGCATTATTAAATTTACTATCTTTATCAAGATTTTTTGCCTTTTTCAAAAGATATTGAATGTCTTCATGCATTTCATCAACATAACTTCCAGTAAACCAAGCAGAATTTATAACTGTTTCGTGTGCGTGCATCGAATTTAATTTAACAATATCCGGCTTATCTTCAATAAGTTTTTTTATATCATTAAAATCAAATCTTTTATTTTTGTTATAAAGGTCAGAATATACAGCTGAAATAAATTTTAGATCTTCGGGATAATCAAGAGTCCATCTCCATTTATTAAAATTGTTATCAGCTTTGAAAGAAACGATTTTAAACTGATTTTGATTTTTAAGAATATATTGAAAAGGTTGTTTTCTTTCTGAATCAAGTTTTGCATTCTTATTAAGAATTTCTAGACATTTTTTTGTCAACAAAATGAAATCAAAACCATCGGGATATGTATATGGTGGCAATAATGCGTTGGAAACAACATCAGCATCTGGATTTTCATGATAAATATTAATTCCTTCATCTAAAAATGTGCCTGAAATTAGTGGACAATCGCCACCAATTTCAACAACTGCATCAATATCTTCACTTTGAACTGAATCATAAAGTCTTTTAAGAACATCCTCAGGATCACCTCTAAAACAATTAATACCTAGTTTATTTGCTTCAAATTCAATTTGATCGTCTTCTTTGTTTGTGGATGTGGCAATTATAATTTTTTGTATTTGATTAGAATGACTGATTCTTTCAGAAATTAATTCTAAAATTGTTTTGCCGCAAATATTGGCAAGAGCTTTATTTGGAAGTCTGCTAGATCCGTTTCTCGCAATAATTACAGCACAAATCTTGGTATTTGTTTTATTCATTAATACTACCTTAAAAACAAAGCACTAAAACATTCATTATTGTCTCTAATTATATAGTATTTTATATCTCTCAATGATTAAGGCAGGACATTTATCTTTTAAAGATTCTTTTGATATGCGGTAACTCGCATATCGGTACATATATCCTTATATTCATGATAAATATGTTCTTTGTAGTTTTTGTTATACAAAAGAAAATCATTTTGTAGAACTTTTTTTAATCCTTTTTCTGACATAATTTTATCGATAATATCCCATTCGATATGATCATCATCCCAAACATGAATATCTCCTTCATTTGCATACTTTGGATTAAATATTCTTTTTACTTTTCCTATGTAATTTGATAGAACAAAAAATTTTTTTAAATCAATTTTTTGAGCCTTTTTTTTAAATTCAAGATATTCACTTTTATGCAGCCAATATTCATTATTTTGTTCATGATCGATATATATAATGCCTCCTGGCGCACAAACTCTTATCATTTCATGGATTGTAGCTAAATAATCTGGGATATGATGCAAAACTGAATATGTTGCAATGAAATCTACTGAGCTATCGTCTAAACCATCTAAGTTTTTTCCATTCAATTCAAAAGTCTTAACTTTTTTACCTTCAAATTTTTTTGAAATTAAATTCAAAAATCCAGTTGAGACGTCTGCAGCGATAACACTGCAATCCATATTTAAGAGATGGTTAGTTAAGTTGCCTGCCCCGCACCCCAAATCAAGTGCTAAAATTTTATCTTTCTTTATAAATGCATGAGAGGTCTTAAGATCTTCAACTAATCTTAATTGCTCAACTTTATTGTAAATCTCACCGTGGGTTGATTCATATTTTTTTGCAATTTTGTCATGTAATTTAATATTTTTTTCAATGTCCATAATTCTCCATTTAGATAATTATATTTTATTATGGCATTAACAATAAAACATCTTGAGTCTTTTCCTTGGGTATAAAGAACCAATCTTTAAATTTTTCATGAGGGATAATTTTGTCAAATGATTTTATATTATTTTCAGTAATAAGGTATTTAATATAATTATTTTCAGATAAAATTCTGCAATAATTTGGATAATCTTCAGTAGTATTTAAAACTTCACATAATATAAATGGTCTGTGATGATTTAAAACCTTTTGTGAATTTTTAAAAATATCTCCTTCAAATCCTTCAACATCAATTTTTATACATGATTGATCTGAGACCTGTAAATCATTGAAGATATTATCGAGTGTCTTTATCTCAACTTTTATTGTATCTATATTAGAATATTTTGAGTCAAGTTTTACACTTGTTGGCATCTCGCTTGATACATTTCCTTTTGGAGCATCAAAATAAGAATTAGCACCTACGCCAATAAGATTTGACTTTATTAAATTTGAAAATCCATTTAAATGAATATTCTTATTTAATATATGCATTGACTCTGGAAGAATATCAAATGTATAAATCTTTGCCTTTGGGTTCACCAAAGCAGAAGATAGCGCAAAAATCCCTGAATTAGCACCGATATCAAAAATATATTTTGAATTCTTTGATAAGTTAATAAAATATTCTAGTGCAAAATTGTCTTCTTTTGGAATAATATTTCCATTAGTCCAGAAAAGTTTTTTTGCAATACTGCATCTTTCTGGATCACATAATTTCAAATTACCAATACTTAAATTGACATCTACAATTATTCCAGGTTTTACAGGAATTCTTGTAACTAAGTTTATGTCTATTTTTGTAAAAATCTTTTTTAATAAATTACATAAGAGACCATAACCCCAAATATATGGAACTGTTATCTTATAAAAGTATTTAATTTGCGAGGCTATCATTTCTAATGGGCTTGTATAAGATGAAGATCATATTTCTTAAGAATTTATTAATCTATTGTAATAGCTGATCTCATGAGCATTTAAATTTATTGGATCCATCATCTTTTCAATATGTTCTCTAACATTTTTACCAAGCATTTTTGCGAAAGTTTGGTCATTTAAAATTTTTTCAGCTTCATTAGCCATTTCATTCCAATTCTGATGTTCAACAAGGCACCCTGTTTTATTATTTATTAATACTTCACGTTGCCAATCATAGTCATAGCCTACAATTGGCACTCCTGAAAGGGCAGCTTCTGTAAGAGCCCTTCCCATATGGGGTGAAAGTATTAGAGTTGATTTAGGTAATACCTTTGCAATCCATTCCTGCCTACAATTTCCAGGAAACTTTATAAAACTTTTTAATTTTTTTGCAATTGCAAGCCTTTCAAATTCCTCTCTTAAAGAACCATCACCAATAATTAATCCATATACGTCATGACCTCTTTCTCTTAACTCTTCAATAGTATATATAACATGCTCTACATACTTCATAGGCTCTAATCTTGCTATTGTAGAAATGAAAATTTTATTTTCTAAACCCAGCTCTTTTATTTCATTATCTGCAGTATCTCTTTTAGCAGGATGTTCCCAGTGAAGTGGGTCCAATAAATTACCATATCTAAAAACAGTACATTTTTCTCTGTTAGCGCCATTTTCAATGCCATAATTCATATTATCTTCATTGGCGCCAGCAACTAAGTCGCATCTTTGAAGCACTATTTTTTCAATGAATTTTTCAATCCACCTATATCTAAATAATTTAGGCATTACAGCACGGCCAGTTTTCTTAAAAATTTCATCATATCTGAAGCAGACCCTAATAACTAAAGGTATCTTACAGAAAAATTTAAGAATCAAGCCTATGATGCCAAGGTAATAGGGATCGCCAATTTTAATCACAGAAATATTTTCTTTTTTACATAATCTTATTAACTGAAAAATCATTACTACCTGAGCAATTAAAAAATTAATCGGAAAAATCCATTTTAGCCAACTTGACCATCCTATCTTCCCTTCTATAAAGATATGATCATCAGATACATAATGTATATCAGGACTGCCATATTTCTCAGTTGAATCATTAAACAATCCTGCCAATGGATGAACTGAAATAACTTTAGAGAAATATCCATCTAAATTTCTTGAGAAAAGTGCAGCTTTAAGATTCCTCTCTTTGATCATGCTGTATGAAAAAGACATGTCAAATGTAATTAATTTATTAAGCTGCATTTAATTAGCCTTTTTACGAATATTATTAATATATCTAAAAATCCTGTATTTATTCCAAAAATATAAGCTAAATATTTTACTTCTGAGTGATTTTTTGTTTTTCTTAAATGCAAGATCACTGACAGATATTATTCGATCTTTATAAAGATATAACTTATCTTTCAATTTTTCTATATCTTCATTACTCATCATATTTGGATGTAAGCATACTGTCCAAATACCATTCCTTTTGTGCTGAAAATCCCATAATTGCTGAGGAATCCAATTGATGCCATGATCATAAAAAGTAGTGAAGGCAATTCCATCGCTCACAATTCTGATAGAAGTTTCGTTATTAATAACCTCTAGTGTTGTTTTATCAAAGCAATGAGCTGGAGCAACCCAAACAGACGGATTCAAGCCATTTTCATTTAAAATTCTATAGCCACTTCTAATTTTAAAACTTTGCTCTTCATAGGATAATCCACTAAATTCACTTCTCTTGTATATAGGAAGGATTTGCTTTGCATCGGTTGGTTTCATATCGTGTTGATATCCATGAAGTCCAATTGACCAACCTTTATTTTTCCAATTTAATGCCTTCTTCCAAAAATTAGGATCTTCATCTTTAATGTTTAAGGTTTTGTCTTTATTATCTGGAATAATTGCAACAATAGGCTTTATATTATAGATATCAAATATTTCTTCTATTTTGTTCCACTTTTCGTGATGCATTTGAGGGCATGCATCATCCAATCTTATTAGGTACTTTGCGTCCATAAATAATAAAAGTAGTATAAATTTCCGCTAATTATACAATGTTAAATACTACTTAGTGAATGATGATTTTAATTCATCAGAAAGTAGATCATTATAAAACTTCTTTGCTACTGAATTTCCGTTAAAATTTTTTCTAACAAAATTACATCCCGCTAATGCTATAGCTTCAAGCTCATCATTGTTGTTTTGATAATAAATTATCTTGCTTTTTAAATCTTCTAAAGTACCGTCATATGTTATGTAGTGTTTTCCCGGAATTAATCCAATGTCTTTATACATTCGGTCATCTAATCCAATATATGCAGATCCACATGCCATTCCTTCAACAAAGCCAATGCCTGGGAGATCATTTGCTTCTTCTGGGACAACAAACATTTTTGCATCATTGTACTCAGCAACTATATCAAATTTATGATAATTGCTTTGTTTAACAAACATAGCATTAAATAGTCTTGCATAAATCTTTTGAAATAAATTATCTCCTTCATGCAATCTTTCGACTTCATCTTTATACAAATCACTAATCTTTGAATTTATTAAATCTTTTAATTCATGAAGATTGTCATAAATAATTTTTCTCATTGGATGAATGGTTTGGGTATTAAAAAATTTTTTAAACGTGCTATATCTAGGATGATCGCTCAAGTGCTCAAAAGAGCCAGTGGCAAAACAAATATTCTTTCTATCTTTAAATGGTTTGATATTTTTAAATCGTGACTTAAATACGTAAGGAATATGATAAATGTCTTTTTCATACCATTTAAAGTATTTTTTAAAATAAGCACTATTTTTTGATAGATTATTTTCAGCAATTAAATAGTCTATATTTAATTTTTTTGCATTTAAAGATATAAACTCAGTATCAGCAAAGCTATGTTGAAGTATGAAAGCAGTCTTTATCGATTTAAGTGGTTCTAGAAATGACACCCTCTCATTAATATCAAGATTATGGTAAGAGTTGGATAAGAATATATCTTCAGGCCGAATGTAATTTAAATTAAAAATAATCTTTTGTTTAAAAATATTTACTCTGTTTAATAGGCACCATAAAAAAAATTCAACTAACGTAACTAAATGCGTTAATTTTAATTTATGGAGCTTTTTGTTATTGATAAAAGAATTTTGACTTAGATCAATATATATAATTACATTTTGCTTTCTATTTTTAATAAAATATTCGAATATATAACTATATTTGGGATGACTTTTTCTTCTTGTGAGAAACTTGTATAAATTAAAATTACCAAACCAATCTTCATAAAATGGATTATGGATAATTATTCTCTTATTCATTTATGGCCATGTTTATAATTGCTGAGGTGTTTATCTTGGTTTCGTCTGAAGAATAAACTTCATCTAAATACTTATTCATTTTATCTTCATAATTAAGCATATAAAAATGCTTTTTATCTAGTAATTGTTGGAAATCACTTGAATGAAAAACATAATGAGCAACTCCATATTCAACAGCATTCTTATAGAAATTTGTCGAAAGATTATTGCTTAGGATGATAAATTTTTTAAGAATAATTGCTTCCAAAACAGCTGTTGAAGATTGTGAAACAACTACATCGCTTGATATTAATGCTTCATATATATCCATTTGATCGCTAACGATAGCATAATGATTATTTGAATCACTTAAAGCTATGTTTGAAATATTGCTAGTATCACTAGGGTGTTTTTTGACGATCGAAAAATACTCCTCATTTGATTTTAATGAGTTTAAAAAATTATACTCATCCATATATTTGTGCTCTTTTGAATTATATAGCTCTCCTGGATCACCAATAAATAATGCAATCTTCTTATTAAGATCAATCCCAAGACTTTTTTTAAAAATTTCAATCGAATTAGTAGAATCGCTCTTAATCAGATTAGGCAAATCAAAAGGTGTTTTTGGATAAAATTTACTAAACTCTTTAGAAACAATAATTTCATTATTTTCTTTTTTAAAAAATTTAATTAAATCTTGTCGGATTTTATTTGAAGACGTTAGGGTAATATCAGCGTTAACATCATGAAAAGTATCCTCATGCATAAAAAGATCTTGAAAATAGATGCTTCTAATATTTCTTTTTTTAGCAAGTTGAATACAAATGTTATATATCCAATTTGCATTTAAGCCAACTAAAATACCATCAAGATTTATCTGTTTCTCAGTCTCGTCAAGGATATCAATTACCTTTATATATGACTTATGATTTTGTAAAAAAATAATGAATAATTTTTCTGATATATATTGATGGATATACTCATTTACTTTATTCGAATTTTTTAAACATTTTAATAATTCACCAGCACAGTAATGTTTTTTTTCTGGATTTATATTTAGCGCTTTGTCTTTATAAATTTTTGTAAACTTTTTATTGAATGGTTTCTCAATCTCAGGCTTTACCCAAAAGCAGTTAAAATTTTCTCCAATTTCGTTCATTAATTTAAGAAAGGTGGTATTTGATGATCTTAAGCTGAAAACAGCTAAAATATTTTTTTTCGAAATATTATTACTTTCTTTTATTTTTAAGGTTGTATCAAAGATTATATTTGATTCATTTTTTCTATTCCTTATAACAATTGAATAAATGAAGTCTAAGGATGTGTATAGTAAGGTTAGAAATAAAGAAACTTTGCATTTTATATTATTACTATTTAGTAACTTAAAAAATTTATATTCAACTTTATATATAACATTCTCCTTAATTTGATATGTCTTTAATTGTTCAATATTATTTAAAAGTTCTGAAAGGTTTAAATGTAAATCTCTTCTTGCAACTTTTGCCAAATTTATGTCTTTATAAAGAAAATATTCTTCAGGAATATCTTTATAAAAGGAGTCTAATAATTTAGACGTCTCAAGATAGATATCTTTATGATCTTTGAATCTAGTTTTTCCTATTCTAGATAAATATTCTCTCTTATAAAAATCTCGAAATAGATAATGTTTGTTAAAAAAAAATTTAATTAATAATTTTTCTATAATTGTTCCGTATCCTTTAAAATTATAGAAATAAATATTTGTGAAATTTTTTTGAATGATAGACCCCATAAAATTATTTTACAATTTCAGAATAAGTCCCTTGTGACTTTATTTCACCATCCTTTAGCTCAATAATTAAATCGCATTCTTTAAGAGTCGTTAGCCTATGTGCCACCATAATTATTGTTAGATTCTCATCTAAGCATTCAAGCTCATTCATTACTAATTTTTCAGTCTTGTTGTCAAGAGCGCTAGTCGCTTCATCGAATATGAGAATGTTAGCTTTATTATATAAAGCTCTTGCAATACCTATTCTCTGCCTTTGTCCTCCAGAGAGCTTAATTCCTCTTTCTCCAACGCTAGTATCATATTTTTTCTGCCAAGATTCTATAGTTTTAGATATTTGTGCTTTTCTTGCAGAGTCTTTAACAAGCTCATCGTCAATTTTATTTTTTGATACACCAAATGCTATATTTTCTTTAATAGAGCTATCTGATAAAAAAATTGTTTGGGGAACATGTGCGATATTCTTTTGCCAGAATCTATAATGCTCCGAAGAAATTACTTGACCATCTACAATAAAATCACCATCAGATGGATTTAGAAGGCCCATGATAATATCCAATAAAGTGCTCTTACCACTTCCAGTTTCACCAATAAAGCCAATTTTTTGACCTTTTGTAATTTTTAAAGAAATGTTTTTTAAAACTTGCGGTGATTTTGAGGTATAACTAAATGAAATATTTTTAAACTCAATATATTCATTAAATTCTATTTTATTATCTGACGTTTCAGTATCATTTAGGTGATCAGGGATAGGTTGATTCAAGAGATTTATTGCGTCGCTAAATTGAGCTTGTCCTCCTCTTATAGTTTGCCAACCACCATATGCTTGCTGAAGAATTGGCAACAATCTTTGTGCTCCAAGAGCAAATGCTCCCAAGATAGGAATAGCTGAAGATATACCCTCGGGTCTATTTGATAATGAGTAGGCCATAAATGCTATCAATATCATTCCCAATGATTCAATTATAAACCTTGGACTCATGGTTAATATATTTATTCTTGCATATGCTCTTCGCATAGGAATTTCTGATTTTTTATAGTTTTCAACATACATCATTTGTGAACCACTCAATAATACATCTCGAATTCCACCCAAACCCTCTTGTAGTGACTTTATTATTTTTACTCTTTCATAATTTATTCTGTCTCCATCATTTAATAGTCCTGTTTGAGTTAGTTTAATAATTAAAAAATATATTGATCCAAAACCAATAAATGAAAATATAGCAATAAAAGGGTCAATTAGTATTAGTGCGGTTAAAATACTTAAAAGTATCAATGTAGATCCAATTAGTGTAAATGCTGGTATTAATATTAACTCAACAACTACACTTGCTTTTTGAGTAATGCCAGAAATAACTTCGCTACTATTTCTTGTCACATGAAGTGAATATGGCTGAAATAATGTTCTTCTATATATTTCAATGCCTATTGAAGCACCAACAGAGTGGCCAAGTCTAGTTTGAAACCACAACAAAAATAACCTCATGCCACCTGAAAATAAAGCAGCAGCAACAAAAATAACAGTAAAAAATAATAAAAGATCTTTTGAATCTGAGATATTCAAATATGCAATCACAGGCTGAAGATATGAAATCTCCATTATTGCTTCAGGAGTAGTCATTGCTCCAAGGAATGGAATTACAGCTCCAATACTGATAACTTCAGCGAATGATGCAAAAATCATTATAAATACAAGGAAAAAAAACTTTATTCTTTTATTTTTATCTAGATGTATCCAAAGTTGTCTAACTAATTCTGGTAGTGATTTATTCATTTGAAATTAATTGAGAAAATTTTTCTTTATAAACGGGCATCTGTAACATTTGATGGAAAAATACACTTTAAATCATAAATAATATGATTTTCTTTACAAAACGATTTTATTTTTTTTGGACTCATTTCTTTGAAGGAGGAATGAGCGACGGCAAAAACGATGGAATCGTATTCATTAGTAGGAATATCTTCAATATGATTTGATCTATAATCCTCAGGCAAATCATCTTTATTAACCCATGGATCATAGGTTTTTACTGAAGCGCCTTTGTAAGATAGCTCCTTTATTAAATCAAAAACTTTTGTATTTCTTGTATCAGGGCAATCCTCTTTAAATGTAATGCCCATAACTAATATATTTGAGTTATTAATATTAATATCTTTAGATTTCATAATATTATTTATTTGATTAGATATATATTTACTCATTCCGTCATTAATTCTTCGTCCAGCTAGAATCATTTCTGGTTCATATCCAACAGCCTGTGCTTTATAACTTAAATAATAAGGATCCACTCCTATACAATGACCGCCAACAAGACCAGGCTTAAAAGGAAGGAAATTCCACTTTGTTCCAGCAGCATTTAGAACTTCTTCTGTATCTATTGATAATTTTTCAAATATGGTTGCGAGTTCATTTATTAATCCAATGTTTACATCCCTTTGAGTGTTTTCAATGACTTTTGCAGCTTCAGCAACTTTTATGGAACTTGCCATATGTGTTCCTGCTGTAATAATTGATTTGTATAAGTCATTTATTAAAAGTGCAGATTCAGGCGTCGAACCTGAGGTAACCTTAACTATATCTGTTAATCTGTGATTCTTATCTCCTGGATTAATTCTCTCAGGACTATAGCCCACATAAAAATCAGAATTTAACTTTAATCCAGATTGTTTTTCTAGACAGGGTATGCATATATCTTCGGTAGCTCCTGGATAGACGGTTGATTCATAAATTACTATGTCGCCAGCTTTAAGAATACTCCCAATTGTTTCACTAGCATTAATTAAATTACTAAAATCAGGTGTATTATTCTTATCAACAGGTGTAGGAACTCCAATGATATGAAAGTCTGAATCTTTTGCATCAAGTATGTCTGAAGTAAAGTTTAAATTATCAAGATTCTCAAGATCATTAGAATTAACTTCTAGCGTTCTATCATGTCCAGACATTAGTTCTTTAATTCGCTGATCATTTATATCGAACCCAGTTACTTTATATTTTTTTGAAAATTCTATTGCAAGCGGAAGTCCGACATAACCAAGCCCAACTATAGAAATTTTTGTTGAAGGAGATAATTTATGCATGACTAAAGTGCTTATAGCTCTTTATATTGTCTAGAGCTAAAGCTATAGTACTTCACGAGCGAAACCAAGATACTTAAAAAGAATCCTAAAATTGTACCTAAAATGCATATTCTAGCTCTGTTAGGACTTGACTTCATCTCAGGAAAGAAGGGCTTGTCCAATGGATTAATTAAATAATTCTTTTGCACTTCAGCTAACATTTGCTTTCTTAATTCAGATTCAATAATTTGATTAATGGAATTTTTAATTTCAATTTGGTTAGTCTCACTTAATTGATTATATAGAAAGTTAAGTGAATCCTTTGATTCCTGTAGGACTCTTGATCTAGATAAAGAATTAACTTCACTAATAATAAGATTAAGTAATTCATATGCAAATTTGGGTGATAAATGCGTCACGGATAGATTGATATAGCCAGTATTTGTAGTACTAATATTAATCATATTGTTATAAGTTAAATATGTTTTATGAAAAGTAGGTTTCTTTTCAGGATCACTGGTGAAAGTATTATTCTTTTGGTCGTATATACTTTCATTAAATATTAACTCTCCCGTTTCCTTATCATAGCTTTGAATAGCCACTATAGATGGTAAAACTTTATCAAATGTCAGCAAATGTTTAAGAAAATCTCTTGATTCTATCGTTGCTGTTACCAAAGAAGACTTAGATGTGCCAGCACCTGAGAAATTTATACCAGCTATTGAGCCAATCATGTCCAAATTTGAGTTAGAGGATGACTGAGAAGAGCCGCTGTTGCTTATTTTTAAGAGGCTTGATGAAGTAAATTTATTTGGAATTGATAATGAATAAATAACAGAACCAACTGCAAAAGTTGCAACCATTAAAATTATCAATATCTTTGAGCTCCATAATGCAAAAAAAACTTCCTTTACATTAATTTCGTCCGCTGCAAATTCCCCTATTCCTTGTTTGTCCAAAATAATTCTCAAAAAATGTAACTAATAGCTACATTATAATTTAATTTTGTTATTAGTTTATCAATTATAGTAAATAATTAGTTTTTAAAAATGTTCGAGTACATACTCTGGTATTGAAAGAGAAGCAAAACCTTCCTTAAAATATGATATAGATATTTCTTTTTCAGATGGTTTAGGATTGTCCGACTCATAAAATCTTCGTCCAAGCTTATAAAATTTAATTTTCCTCCTTTTAAGTTCTTCGATGGCCTTGTATTGAATAATATGGCCAAGAGGTTTATCAAATAAATTTCTATCATAAGCAGCAACTTTATATCTACCTTCATCTTCAGTAAATTCAAAAAAAGCTCCTCCAACCATCTCTAATGAATCATTTGTTAGAGAAATAAAAAATGCTTTATCAGCCTTAATATTTTCATATTGAATATCCCAGGTTTCATCAGACCTTGTAACTCTCCCTGAAACTTCACAATGTAGTGACTTAAAATCATTCCATATATCTACAGTAATATCTTTTTTATGTATTTCTGTATTCCATGATTTTTCAGCCACGCCAATTAAAGGTTTATAACTTTTCCTAAAAAGTTTTTTAATTTTTTCTATATTTTCATCAAGTTGAACATAAAGATTGTAGCGAACATTAGTTGACATCCCGTTTGATAAGCATAGAGAATGCCAATCGCTTATGGCTAGCTTGCCCTCAAAAGGGGGCATACTAGTCCAATTTTTATTTTTAGATGCCTTATGTAGACTTTTTATTATGCTAAAAATTTCTGAATAACATTTTTTAATTGTTTTCATTGGGCAGTTTTCTATAAAAACTGGAGGTAAGATATGTTCACCTTGGCTAAAAAACCTTAAAGAGCCATCTTTTTCACAGATAAGAATTGGCCATATGCCAATAGGTTTATTATCAGACAAAATTACTATAGATTGATCAAGAATTTCATCATAATTTTGAAGTTGATATTTAAATTCATAATCAATCATCCAATTAAGGTAATCAAGAGGTTTATATTCAAGCTTATTAAAAACAATATCCCATGATAATGGATCTTCTCTTCTTAAAATATATTTAAGTTTTGAGTTATCAAAAACATCATTAATAATATTGTGATTCATTATTATTGTTAGAAATCTTTTTTCGTAAGAGGATTTCCTTCCTCTAAATCTCTTTTGGCTTTCAATCCAATAATTTTTTCATAATCTTTAGGTTCAAGTCCATATCCCGGCCTTATTCTCCTGATATTTTCTTTAGTAAAAACATCGCCTTTTTTAATATCATTTACCACATAAATGGATCTTCTAAATTTAATATTAGATTCTTCCGCGGATTTCATTTCAAAACTACCAACTCCGATAGCCTTATGCGCAAGAGATATGTTTTCTGAAAGATCCTTAAGTTCATGTGGTTCCATTGAAAACTCAGCATCAGGGCCTCCCTCAGACCTATCGAAAGTAAAATGTTTTTCAATAACTTTTGCTCCGAGTGCTATTGATAATATGGCACTGGTATTACCTAAAGTATGATCAGATAGGCCAATCTCGCACTTAAACTTTTTCTTTAATAATGTAATAGTATCCAAATTAATTTCCTCAACAGGAGTAGGATATCCACTTACGCAATGTAAAAGAATAAAGTCTCCTGATCCATATTGTGTAATTATGTCTATAGCTTCTTTGATTTCTTTCTCGTTTGCCATTCCAGTTGAAAGGATTATTGGCTTTTTTGTTTGAGCAATATATTTAATTAATGGTAAGTCTGTAAGTTCAAAAGAAGCAACTTTGTAAAATGGGCAGCTTAGTGATTCAAGCAAATCAACTGCTGACTCATCAAAAGGAGTGCTGATCATTGTTATACCAATACTATTTGCATATTCAAATAATTCTTTTTGCCATTCAAAGGGAGTTTGAGCCCAATCATACAAATCCCATAAGTTATAGCCATCCCATAAACCACCTTTTATAAGGAAATCATCTTTATTTGATTTTATAGTCATCGTATCAGGCGTGTATGTTTGAATCTTTACACAATCAGCACCATTTTCTTTCGCCAACTTTACTAATTCTTTAGCGCGGTCAATAGAACCATTATGATTTCCAGATATTTCGGCAATTATGTATGGACGACTAAGATTTTTAAACATTCTTTAATCCTTATACATTGTGTGATACTTGAGCATTTTACTATAGATTTCATCCAAGTTTCCTCTTTTGCAAAATTTTGTCATTTCTCTAAATTCTTTTATTGATCTATTTTGCATTTCTTTTTCATGCAGATGATTATCTCCATCAATTGAATAAAAAATTATCTTTGGATCATTTGTTTCACTAAATATAAAATCAAATATCTCTTTTGCTCTATCAAGATGCCAATTACTAGTTACAACATTTAAAATTTTTATGTCATCAAAGTGTTGAAAAAAATTCTTTTTTACAAAAAATGCTTCTCCAACTGTATCCTTTGCATTTGATTCTTCGTATATCTGATTTAGTGAAATTTCGTAATTTTCCTGAGCAAATTCAGACATAATTTTTGACAAAGGTTTATCTAGACTTGATTTATATTTCCAGCCTGTTGTTATTAAGTATTTACATTTATTTTTATGAAAAATATCACATGCTTTTTTTAATCTTTCCATTGAATCAAAAGATAAATTATTTTTAATATCCAGTTGATGCGATAAACAAATAACAGCTGAATTATTACTTCTCAAAATTTAACCTATACGTATAAATATTTTTAGTAGATTTATATTTAACAAATCCAATACTGCCAAAAATTTTAATACTTGCACTATTTTTTTTGATAATATTTGCTACTAATGTACAATTTGGCTTTTTTTTGTGAAATGCTTTAATTGCATCAGAAAGCAAAGTTTCAGATAGTGAAATTCCTCTAAATTTTGGATTGATATTTATTGAAATTTCTCCAATATTCTTTGTTGCATCAATTCTAACCATTCCAACGCTTTTTCCAAAAGCCTGGCCAATAAATATAAAACTATTTTTGTTTTTTAATTTTGATTTAAACCATTTTAAATGATCTTTATATTCAATATACTCTTTGTTAATGAACATAGATCTTGTTAATGGATCATTCCTCCACTTCCATATTGCCTTTGAATCCGACATTTTTGCCTTTCTTATAGTTATTTTTCTTTTAATAATTACATCAGCAACCAACATGTCTCTATCTTTAAATCTTGCGTTTTTGAAATCTATAAAGTAATTACCAGAACCTAAATAAGCGCTAGGGTATATCGAACTATCAAGCATTCTTATTTGGTCATAGATTTTCTCCAGACTATCTCTAAAATTAACTTGATTGTCTTTTGAGTTAAGTCTTTTAAAGATATATTCTTTCCCAGTCTGAATCTTTGGAACAATTTTTTTATTTTTAATTACTTTAATTTGGCTAGCAACTGCTTCATATATTCTTAAAAGAATCTCATCCAAAGAACCTGATAGCTTTACCTTTGATCTTAAATAAATAGGCCCTGTATCGAATTCTTTTTCCATCAATAAAGAACATACTTCTGTATTTTTATAACCTCTTTTAATCATATTTTGTATGGGTGATCCTCCTCTGCCATATGGTAATGGTGAGGAATGAAAACAAATGCATTTGAAATTACTTACTATATTTTGTGGAACAATGTATGACCAATGTGGAAACATTATAAAGTCTGGATTTATTTGAAATACTTTTTTATAGGTTAACTCTTTTCTATCTCTAATAATTAAGGAGTTTTTATTGATAATTCTTTTCTTTTTTAATACTTCTTCTAAAATCGTATTTTGAATGCAGTATAAGATTTTCATCTTATTATTCTTCTGACAACCTCAAAAGCTTCTGCATAATTCATCCCTGATTCAGACCCCCTATGTTGAGCTAAAGATTGAATTTTTTCATATGATCTAGAATGAGGATTTTCTCGCATTTCCATATCGAAGAACTTTAAAGCACTAATTTTTTTTTCAATAAATGCATCGATATTAATATATAAATTTGGTTCAAATTTCTTTTCAAGTTGCTTCACAGTGTAATCAGTAGAAGAAGCAACTTCATAAAAACGAATTTCTTCATAACTTTCTTTAGGCTCTGGTCTATAGGCAGTCAACGTTGCTGATGCTGCAATTCTATGGTCAATATTTAAATCAGTTGGTGAATGAACATATATTATATTTGGGTAGAAAGTATCTTTAAATGATTCAATAAATTTAATGACATCTATTATAGGTATGCTATCAATCTTATTGTCTGGGAAATCACCTGCGCCAATCCATACCGCTCCTAATGTGCCAATTGCTTTTTCTGCTGCAATATTTCTTTTTTCTATATCATCGTCATTTGCATTATCTCTTGAGTGAACACCATTAGTTAAAGTGATGACACCGACATCATCTCCTTCTTTAACATGTCTACATATTGCGCCCCCACATCCAATAGTTTCATCATCAGGGTGTGATGCTATAACCAATACCCTTTTACTCATTAATTAAGCCTCGCAAATCCATCATGACTTATTGGACCATCAAGAAGATCATTTATATCTTTTCCATTTTCGCATTCTTCAATTGTTTTAAGTAATGGTTCAAGCTCAGAAATATAATTATCTATTAATTCCTTTGTATGATTTATACAAACATAAATACTAGTAGCAGCTATAAAATTTTTCTTAAGCATTTCTTGAGTAATAAAGGTCTTGTATGCTTGATGATTTTTGTTTTGAAAGGTAAAGGTAGGAAGTGCAGATATTCCTGAAATATTAACATCGAGATTATATGTAGAAAATAATTTCTGCCATTCTTCTTTGATATATTTTCCAGTTTTTGATATTTGTTCCCAAGATTTAATATCTTCCATTATCTCTAAGGTTTTAATTGCAGCGGCTGGGCCAATTCTTTCTGTCCAAAATGTACTGCTCATAAAACTGTTTTGAGCTGCTTCCATAGCTTCTTTCCTACCAACTATTGCAGTAACGCCATATCCATTTCCTAAAGCTTTTCCAAACATCGCAATATCCGGATCAACATTAAAATTCTTATGAATACCGCCAAAAGATTCTCTAAAACCAGAAGTACACTCATCAAATATTAATACGATCCCTTTTTTTGAAGATAATTCTCTAACTTTCTCTAGAAAATTATCCTCAGGTCCTTTATTCCTAATTACTTCCATTTTGATTACGCCAATATCATGATTATCAACAATTTTTTCAAGTTCTTCATAATCGTTGTATCTAAAAGGAAAAACAGTACCCTCAAGACTTTTTGGAACACCATTTGTTTCAAGTCCTGATAGTAAATGCTCATCCAATCCATCTTTTGATTTAATATTTGCAGCTAAATACCAATCATGCCATCCGTGATAGCCACATATTGCAACGTTATCTTTACCAGAAGCTGCTCTAGCTATTCTAATTGCTATTGCATTTGCTTCACCACCAGTTCTAGCAAGTCTAACCATGTCAGACCAAGGATTAATTTCTACTAATCTTTCTGCCAGATAGACTTCTTCGGGACAATTTAATGTAGACATATTTCCTTTTTTTATAACTTCATTAACCACTTCATCTACTTCTTCATGACCATATCCTAGAATGTTTGTGCCAATCCCCATAATAGACATATCTAGATATTCAGTTCCATCCATATCCCAAACCTTACACCCTTTTGCTCTGCTGAAATATGAGGGCCATATTTCAGGTAAAAACATCTCAGGTCTTTTAGAAAGAAGCATATTTCCGCCAGGAATTATTTCTTTAGCTCTTTTATATAGTTTGGGTCCTTTCTTCATTGTTAATCCTTGATTTCGAATTATATTCTCATTCTCAGCAATAAAGCCATCACTACGATGAAATATTAAAGCATCCTCCCAATCAAAATGGATGTTTGGATGAAAATTATTAAAAATTTTTTCGACAACTTTTAAGTCTTTATACTCATCTACAGTCCATCTTAATCCTGAAAAATCTTCTTTATAGGACAAATTAAACTGTTTCTTTTCATTTCGTCTAATAAAAGGCGTTACATGCTCTAAATCAAACTTATCCTTAGATTTCATGTGAGCTTTTTCAAGAGAACTAAATGAAATTACTTCAACATCCATTCCATCAGGAAAAGTTGGTGGATTTACATTAGATGCATAATCTACATTATTAGATATAAATTTTTCTATTAAAGAATCAACAATCTTAGGGTCTACAAGTGGGCAATCACCTGTAATTCTCACTATTATCTCAGCTTTGTATTTTTTAGCTGCTTTGTAGAATCTTTCTAAAACATTATCTTCACTGCCACATTCAACAGGAATTCCTGTTGAATTAACGTAATCTATAAGAGGTTTATTTGAATCTTCTTTTGACGTTGCTAGAACTATTTTAGAAATTCTTTTACTTTTTGATAATCTACTTAATAAAAGACCAATCATTGGAACTGAATTAATTTCTTTCATAACTTTTTTAGGCAGCCTTGTTGAGCCCATTCTTGCTTGCACAATAGCTACAGTATTCATAAAGAATCCCAATTAGATGGATTAATCAGCGTTTTATCAAGACAGTTAAAACTTTGCAGCCTTTGATAATCTTTTGAAAGATCATAGCTTAATATCTCCTTAAATTGAGAAAGATTATCAATACCCACAATTATCTTATTTATTTCATTAAAACTGTTTGAATGATTTAAACATGCTTCCATTTTTGAAATATTAATATTTGATGTCTGATAATCCCATGATTCAAAAATGTCTTTCCATTTGTTAAATTTGTATGGTATTTCATTTAAATCACATAATAAGAGTCCTTGTAAAAAAGTTGATCTAGTATGAATCTCAATTCCATTTTCATTTAACTTTTTCATCCATCCTGAATTAATTAAACTATTATCAATCACATTAAAAGGCGCCTGAACTATTTCAAAATCAAAGTTACTAAATATAGTATCTAACTCATTTGGTGAATAAATTGAGACTCCCAATTTAGATATTATATTTTGATTTTTAAATTTTTTTAGAGACTCATAAATAATTTTACCTTCTGATTTTTTTAGATCATTAGGATGATGAAGCAAAATAGCATGGATCTTATTTTTATTTAATCTTAACAATGAGGATTCAATTTCTTCATTGATCCATTTTTCAATATTAGTTTCTTCTGACGAAAATTTTGGAATTTTGGTAATTATTTGAAATTCTTTTAAATCATGTTTGCCAAGTCTTGATTCACTTTCACCATATGCTATGGCTGTATCAATAGTGTCTATATGATTTTTTTTTGCAATTCTAAGAACTTCTTCAATGTCATCATCTGTAAACCTAGAAGAAGTGTTTGTAATTCCATACTGCATTCCAAACTGGGCAGATCCAAGAGCAAGTTTTGACATCAAATTATAGATTTAATTGTTTTTATTACTTTCATTTGATCTTCATCTGTTAATGATGGAAACATTGGAATACTTACCGCATCAGAATAATACTTTTCAGCTTCTTCACAATAACCTTTTTTGAATCCAAGCCTTCTATAATATGGATGAAAATAAACAGGAATATAATGAAGATTAACCAAAATTTCAGCTTTCCTCATTTTTGTAAAAAATTCCTCATGAGAAATATCTATTTCATTTAGTTTCAATCTGATTACGTATAAATGAAATGAGGTATATGTTTTAGAATCTTGCCATGGAAGTTTTACTGGAAGATTTTTAAGCTCTTTGTTATAAATATCAGCTATTTCGTGTCTTCTCTTTACAATTTTTGATAACCTTTTTATTTGACTATTGGCAAGCGCAGCTTGAATATCAGTCATTCTGTAATTATAGCCAATATCGATTTGTTCATAATACCAAGGGCCATCTGATTCATTTTCAATTAAATTTTTATCTCTTGTAATTCCATGTGTTCGAAAAATTGATAACTTATCTGCTATCTCTTTTGAATTTGTAGTTGCAATACCTCCCTCTCCTGAAGTTATAATTTTTACAGGATGAAAACTGAAAACACTAATGTCACTATATTCACAGGATCCTATAAAGTTATCTAAATACTTTCCTCCAATTGCGTGGGAGGCATCTTCAATAATTCTAAAGTTATATTCTTTTGAAAGTTTATAAATCTCTTTCATATCACAAGATTGACCTGTTAAATGAACAGGTATTAAAACTTTTGGTAATTTTCCTTTAGATTTAGCATTCTTTAACTTGGATTCAAGTTTAATACTACAAATATTGTATGTCCTAGGATCGATATCAACAAAGTCTACATGTGCTCCGCAGTATATTGCGCAATTAGAGCTTGCAGCAAAAGTATTTGCTGATGTCCATACAATATCATTTTTAGATACTCCTAATGCAAAACAGGCTGCATGCAATGAACTAGTGGCACTATTTGAAGCAACTGCATATTTTGCATTACAAAAATTTTTTACTTTATCCTCAAAAATTGGTACTTGTGGTCCTTGAGTTAAAAAATCTGATTTTAGAACATCTACAACTGATTTGATGTCCTCATCAGTTACTTCTTGTCTTCCATAGGGAATCATCTTTATTTTATGCCGATATTATTAATATTGTCTTTTAGCCAACTTTCTAATTCCTCTTTAGTCATCCAATCAGAATTATCTCGACTGTTATAGGTAAAACCATCAGGGACCTTTTCTCCATCTTTGATTCTTGAAGTATCATGACTCCAATCATTAATACTAGGTAGTATCTTAAAATATCCTTTATATTTATAAGTAAACATTGCATCCTCTTCTCCAATCATTTGTTCATGGACTTTTTCACCAGGCCTAATACCAACTTCAACCTGTTTGTCGTTTGGAGCTACTACTTTCGCTAAATCTGTGACCTTCATAGAAGGTATTCTTTTTACATATATTTCACCGCCAACCATATCACCAAGTGCATGCCATACAAGCTCGACACCTTCCTCAAGTGTAATCATAAATCTAGTCATTGATTTATCAGTAATTGGAACTTCACCAGATCCTTTTATTGAATTAAAAAACGGTATTACTGAGCCTCTTGAGCCCATGACATTTCCATATCGAACTACAGAAAATTTTGTTGGATGTTCACCTGAATACGCGTTGCCTGCAACAAATAATTTATCTGATGTCAATTTTGTTGCTCCATATAAATTTATTGGACTGCTGGCTTTATCAGTAGATAATGCGACAACTGCCTTTACGCCTTTATCAATGCAGCTATCAATAACATTCATTGCTCCAATTACATTTGTTTTAACACATTCGAAGGGATTATATTCAGCAGTTGGAACTATCTTTGTTGCAGCTGCATGAACAACATAATCGACTCCATCTAGAGCTCTATATAATCTTTCTCTATCTCGAACATCACCTATAAAAAATCTGATTCTATCCTCATTAGGAAATTCCTTTGCCATTTCCCATTGTTTCATTTCATCCCGTGAAAAAATTATAATCTTCTTTGGGTTAAATTTTTTTAAAGTCATTGGAACAAATTTACTTCCAAACGAGCCTGTGCCACCTGTAATTAATATTGTTTTGTTATCTAACATAGCTCCTCTATTGAAACTTTAAAACATTACTGGTACCCGGAGCCGGACTTGAACCGGCACGCCATTGCTGGCGAGGGATTTTAAGTCC
>CENJ01129399.1_pt1 | contig 47126 bp, 48 predicted proteins | sample 356161 | NCBI WGS metagenome assembly CENJ01 (sample SAMEA2619531, study PRJEB7988) | marine metagenome | biome: marine biome (ENVO:00000447); feature: surface water layer (ENVO:00002042); material: "saline water (ENVO:00002010), including plankton (ENVO:xxxxxxxx)" | depth 5 m
CCGATGAGACTTCTGTTGCCCCGCGTCTCATTGCAGCGCTTACTTAATATTATTAAGCAGCGAGTGCCATTTCATTATCGTTAGCACTTATTTAGTATTAGTCCGATAACGGTGGAACTACACCGAGCAAAGTTTTGAAGATTCCCATGCACGTCGATCCTGTTTCGCCCCCAAAATGATTTTGGTGGAGGCGCCGGGCACTGCCCCCGGGTCCGTCTCAGATCACAATTCAAACATTTATCGCCATAGCTTATAAAGCCTTTAAATTGTATAAAAAAAATAAAAATAATTAAAGAATATTATTTTAATTATTTTTTTGTAAATATAGAGTTTTAATTTCAATTTTATAACAATGAATAAGACTAAAAATAAACCCGAATCAGATATAAGTAAACTTAGAAAAAATACATTTTCTACTCGAAGAGTAACAGTCCAAAGGCTAGAAAGCTTAATTTACAAAAAATTTAAAGTGCTCGACAAAGGATTTGTAAGACTAATTGACTACATGGGTGATGATTCCTCTATTGTTCAAGCGGCTAGAGTTTCTTATGGCAAAGGCACAAAGAAAGTTAATCAAGATAAAAATCTGATAAATTATTTATTAAAATATAAACACTCTACTCCTTTTGAAATGAACGAAATAAAATTGCATATAAAATTGCCAATATTTATTGCTAGGCAATGGATAAGACATAGGACAGCTAATGTAAATGAATATTCAGCTAGATATTCTGTACTAGATAAAGAATTTTACATACCTCATCATGAAAATATTAAAGCGCAGTCAAAAACAAATAATCAAGGAAGAGAAGAAAAACTTCAGAAAGATAATATCAAAAAAGCATTACAAATTTTAAAAACAAATTCTGAAGATAGTTTTTTGAATTATTCATATCTTTTAAACGAAGATGAATTTGGGAATACTTTAAATGAAAAAAATGAGGGGTTAGCTAGGGAACTAGCTAGAACAGTGTTACCTCTAAATACATACACACAATGGTATTGGAAAATAGATTTACATAATTTAATGCATTTTTTATCATTGAGATTTGATTCACATGCACAGTATGAAATTAGAGTATATGCTGAGGAAATTTTAAAGATTATGAAGAAGTGGGTTCCGTTGACTTATGATGCCTTTATGAGACACAGAATGAAAGGTTTTTCAATTTCAGAGGATGGCGTTAGATACATAAAAAAATTAATTGATGGAGAGAATACAAGTGATATTAAAATTTCAAAAAGAGAAGAAAATGAGATTAAAGAAAAATTTTCACTTAAATTTTAATCCTCAATTTCAATACTTGTTTTTTTGAGGCCTTTAATTGAATTTACAAAATTTTCTGTGATTCTCCCAAAAATTTTGTATTCTTCGGATGTATTGTCGTAACATTTAGGATTTCCAACATCTAAATTGTGAGACAATGAACTTAATATTGGAATTTCTCCAAGAAAATTTATGTTTTCTTTTAATGCTTCGTTTTTGACTCCATCTTTACCAAATATATAATCTTTTTTATTTTCACTAATATTTTCATAGTAGCTCATGTTTTGAATTAGGCCTAATATATTTACATTAACTCTCCTGAACATACCAATTGATCTTCTAACATCGATTAAAGAGATTTCCTGAGGTGTAGAAACAACAACCGCACCTGAAAGATTAAGATTTTGACTTAAAGATAATTGAACATCTCCAGTGCCTGGAGGTAAATCTATAATTAGAAAATCCAAATCTCCCCAAACTATATCTTTAAGTAACTGTCTTAAAGCATTAACCACCATCGTACCTCTCCATATTACTGGTTTTGATGCTGGAATTATATTCCCTATCGACATAAACTTAATATCGAACTTTTCAAAAGGTAAGATTTTTTTTTCTTTTGACACGTTTGGTTTTTTTTCCTCTCCCATCATCTTATGGATAGAAGGTCCATAAATATCTGCATCTAGCAGGCCTATTTTAAATCCTTTTTTTGAAAGAGAGATAGACAGATTTACAGACACAGTTGATTTTCCAACTCCTCCCTTACCAGAACTGACTGCAATTATATGGTTAATACTCATTTTATACTCTTAGATTATGATACAATATATTGTAATTATTACAAATTATCCTTTGCAAGATTAAAACAATTCTTATATATAATGAACTACTAATTTATATATAAGGTAAATAGATACTATGTCATGGACACCAGACGACGATGGCCAAAGCCCTTGGGGCGGGGGAAAAAAAAGAAAAAGTTCTGATAAAAACAATTCATATAGTAGTTATAATGACTATGATGACTATTTAAAAAAGTTCCAGGATAAATTTAAATCCTTTTTCCCTAATAAAAATCCTGCTTCCTTATCACTTTTACTTGCTATTATTATTGGCATCTGGGCCTTAAGTGGTTTTTATAGAGTTGGTACGGATGAACAAGGTGTAATTACAAGATTTGGGGAATATGTAAGGACTTCAGAGCCTGGATTACATTATCACTTACCCTATCCAATAGAAACTGTAACTAAGCCAAAAGTAACAAGGGTAAACAGAATTGAAGTAGGTTTTCGAACTTCTCAAACGCAATTTAGTCAAAACGTTCAAGTAAGACAAGTTCCCGAAGAGGCTTTGATGTTGACTGGTGATGAAAATATAGTAGATTTAAATTTCACAGTATTTTGGGTTATAAATAATGCTAAAGAGTTTTTATTTAATGTTAGAAATCCTGAAATAACCATCAAAAGCATTGCTGAAAGTGTAATGAGAGAAAAAATTGGACAAACACCTATTGATCCAATTTTATCTGAGGGAAAGTCAATTGTTGAAGAAAATGCAAAAATTAAATTACAAGAAGTTTTAGATTACTACCAATCTGGTATTCTAATTACACAAGTTCAACTTCAAAAGGCCGACCCACCTGAATTAGTTATTGAATCATATAGAGACGTTCAAAGGGCAAAAACAGACGAACAAAGACTTAAGAATGAAGCAGAAGCATACAGGAATGATATTATACCCAGGGCAAGGGGTGAGGCTGAGAAGCTAATACAAGAAGCCGACGGATACAAACAACAAGTGATTGCAAAATCAAAGGGTGAAGCTGAGAGATTCATATCAGTGTATAATTCATATAAACTAGGAAAAGATGTTACAAGGGAGAGAATTTATCTTGAGACGCTTGAAAAGGCATTAGGCAATATTAATAAAATTATAATTGATAAAGATGCATCAGGAAGTGTTGTTCCATATTTACCTCTTCCAGAAATCAAGAAAAAAAGTACTCAAGCTCAAACAACAGGAAATAACTAAATGAACAAGACAATTTTTTTAACGTCGTTAATTATATTTTTAGCATTTTTATCATCTGGATTTTTCATTGTAATGAATGAAAGACAACAGGGTTTGGTTCTACAATTTGGAGAGCCCAAAAGAGTAATTCAAACAGCAGGGTTACATATAAAAATACCATTTATTCAAAACGTAGTTAAATACGACAAAAGAATTTTAGAATATAATCTACCTATTGAGGAAGTTATTGCAGTTGATAAAAAAAGAATGTTAGTGGATTCATTTGCTAGATTTAAAATAGTTGACCCTCTTGAATTCTATAAAACAGTGGTTAATGAAACCAATGTAAGAAACAGACTCAATTCAAATGTTATCTCATCCTTAAGAAGAGTTGTAGGTACTGTAACTCTCGATGAGTTATTATCTGAGGAAAGAAGTAATATAATGGATAGGATAAAAGTCGAAGTTAATGATGAAGCAAAAAGATTTGGTATTGAGGTCGTTGACGTAAGGATTCGTCGGGCTGATTTACCTGAAGCTAATAGTCAGGCCATTTTTGAGCGAATGATTAGTGAAAGAACAAGAGAAGCAAAAGAGTTCAGAGCTAAAGGAGCTGAGGAAGCTCAGAGAATTAGGGCTGAAGCAGATAAAGATAAAACAGTAATACTAGCGGAAGCTTCAAGAAAAAGTGAGATTTTGAGAGGAGAGGGTGATTCAGAAGCAATATCCATTTATTCTAATGCCTTTGAAAGAGACCCAAGTTTTTATTCATTTTATCGCTCTATGCAAGCTTATTCACAAGTTTTAGGTGAATCTGGTACAACAATGCTTTTATCACCAGATAGTGAATTTTTAAAGTTTTTTAATAATTCAAAGGGTGAATAAACTTTAACAAATGATTTCATATGCATATTAGTATCAAAAGATTTAATCTATTTATTACATATTTAATACTTTCCAATTGTTTAATTTTTTTTAAATTATATTCTCATCCATTGTCAGATGAAACCGCTGATTTAGTTCAAAGTTTATCTCCAGCTGTTGTAAACGTCTTTACTACCCAGAATAATAAAGAACAAGAATCAAAAAACCCTAATCCATTTGAAAATGTGCCGCCCCAGTTCAAAGATTTTTTTGAAAATTTACCGCCAGGTTTTCCCTTTGGGCCACCACCTCAAAATAACCCGAATAACAGAAATGCACCTCAAGCTCTAGGCTCAGGTTTTGTGATTGATAAAACAGGCTATATTGTTACTAATCAGCATGTTATTGCTCAAGCAAATGAAATCAAGGTGAAATTTCAAGATGATTCAGAACTTGTTGCAGAATTGATTGGTCAAGATAAACTTACAGATCTAGCTCTTTTAAAAGTTAATCCAAAGAAAGATCTTAAATTTGTGAATTTTGCAGATTCTGATTCTGCGAGGGTTGGACATTCTGTTATTGCCATTGGTAATCCTTTTGGACTAGGTGGCACGGTAACTTCTGGAATTATCTCTGCCTTTAACAGAGATATTAATTCTGGTCCTTACGATAGTTTCATTCAAACTGATGCATCCATTAATAAAGGAAATTCAGGAGGTCCGCTATTTAATCTAGATGGTGAAGTTATTGGAATTAATTCCGCTATCTTTTCTCCAACTGGAGGTAGCGTAGGAATTGGATTCTCTATACCTTCAAATTTAGCTAAACCAATAGTTGCGCAGTTGCGAAAATTTGGAAAAACACAGAGAGGTTGGCTCGGCGTACGAATACAAGAAGTCACACCTGAGATTGCTAAAAGTCTCGGCTTAAAAAATGAAGATGGTGTTTTGATTGCAATGGTTAATCCAGGTGAACCTGCAGAAAAAGCAGGTATGCAAGCAGGTGATGTTATACTTGAATTTAATAACAAAAAAGTAAAAAATGTTAAAGAACTTCAAAGAACTGTAGCAGACTCAACTGTTGCAAGTTCGGTTAATGTGACTGTATGGCGCAATAAAAAGAAGAAAAAATATAAGGTCAAGGTTGGGGAATTAGAGAAATTTAATAGTTTGGCTGAGAATAATAAGCAAAATAATAAACCTACAACTGATAAAGAATTTGAGATAGATAAACTAGGCTTAAGATTTAAGAATATTAATGACAATTTGAGAAAACAGTATAACATCGCTGAAAATCAAACTGGTGTAGTTGTCACAGGAATTAAAACAGAATCTCCTTCTTCCAAAGTAGGGTTATCTGTAGGAAACGTTATAGCTCAGATATCTCAAATAAATATTGATAAGGCATCACAGGCTGAAAAGATTTTAAATGATGCTCTTGAGGAGAAAAGAGATTCTGTACTTATGCAAGTTTTTCAAAATGGTTTTCCACGCTTTGTTCTTTTCAATTTAAATTGAGCCTGGATTTTATAATAATAGCCGGCCCTACAGCCGTTGGAAAATCTGATCTTGCTGAAAAAATAGCAAAAAAAATCCCTTCAACAATAATAAATGCTGATAGTATGCAATTATATGATCATTTAAAAATTTTAACTAACCGACCAAATATCTCTGAAAATAAAAAGATTTCTTATAAGCTCTACGGTGTCTTAAATTCAAATAAAAAAGCAGACGTTGGCTGGTGGATGAAAAATGCAAAAAAGGAAATTCTAAATTCAAAAAAAATTAAACAGTTACCAATTTTTGTTGGCGGAACTGGCATGTATATTGGAAGTTTAGAGAATAATATTTCTGAGATTCCGGAAGTAAAGAATCGAATTAAAAATAAAGTTTTAAAAATTCACAAAAAATATGGAAATTTATTTTTTTATAAGAAATTACAAAAGATTGACCCAAAACTAGCACAAAAAATAAGCGTAAACGATACTCAAAGATTAATTAGAGCAATTGAAGTTAGGATTTCATCAGGAAAAACACTAAGTTTTTGGCAATCTAGGCGCAAATCTAAAATAAATTATCTAAAAAATTATTTATTTTTTATCGTTAGTAAAAAAAGAGAGGATTTATATAACTCAATAGATAAAAGATTTGATTTGATGATTAAAGATGGACTATTAGATGAAGTAAAAAATTTTTTAAGAATGGAGTTGGTAAGCTCTCATCCAATTAATAAAGTGATAGGTTTAAGACATATTAAAAGTTATATCAAAGGCAGTTTAGAACTAGAAAAAGCCATCGAACTTTGTAAAAAAGATACTAGAAACTATGCAAAACGACAATTAACTTGGTTCAAACATCAACCAATAAACCCCATTTATTTAGATTATAAAGTGGCAGAAAATTTTATTTTAAAAAAGTTAGATGATTATTTATAAAAAAATAAAATTTTAGATGTTTAAAAAGTCTATTTAGTTTATTTTATTAATATGAAAAAAATTACTGGAGCAAAATTAGTTGTTGATGCCCTCATAGAGGAGAATGTTGAGATTATCTTTGGTTATCCGGGTGGAGCTGTTTTACCTATTTATGATGAATTATTTAAACAAAAAAAAATAAGGCATATCTTAGTTCGTCACGAGCAAGCAGCTGTTCATGCTGCAGAAGGATACGCTCGTTCAACAGGAAAAACAGGTGTGGTTCTTGTTACGTCAGGACCAGGTGCGACTAATACAGTCACAGGTTTGGCTGATGCTATGATGGATTCAGTTCCATTAGTATGTATTACTGGACAGGTGCCGACTCATATGATTGGAAATGACGCATTTCAAGAAGCAGATATTGTTGGGATAACTAGACCATGCACAAAACACAATTATTTAGTAAAGGATGTAGATAATCTTGCAGGTTCAATTCATTCTGCATTCTATATAGCATCAAATGGAAGACCTGGTCCTGTTCTAGTTGATATACCTAAGGATATCCAAACGTTTAAAACTTTATATAACGGAAAAAAACGCACAAAAAAAGTGACATATTACACTCCTGTTCTTAATCCAGACAAGGAATCAGTTAATAAATTTGTTGATATGATTAAAATTGCTAAAAAACCTATTTTTTATGTAGGAGGAGGTGTAATAAACTCAGGTAATAAGGCATCTTCGCAATTATATAAATTAATTAAAAAAACAGGATTTCCGTGTACCCAAACTCTGATGGGACTCGGTGCTTTTCCAACATCTGACAAACAATTTCTTGGAATGCTCGGTATGCACGGAACTTACGAGGCTAATTTAGCAATGTACAATGCTGATCTAATTATTTGTGTTGGTGCTAGATTTGATGATAGAATTACTGGAAAGGTCTCAGGTTTTTCGCCTAAATCTAAAAAGATTCACATAGATATAGATGCCTCCTCATTCAATAAAAGTGTTACGGTTGACCATACGATTCAGGGAGATATAGAAAAAGTACTATTAAGAATAAATAAAATTATTAAGCTCAAAAATTTTAAATTTCCGCAAAAAAAATATGAATCATGGTGGATTAAGATTGAATCTTGGAGAAAGAAAAAATGTTTAAGTTATAAAAATGATAAAAAGATAATAAAACCTCAATACGCTTTAGAAAGGCTGAATGCATTAACGCTAAGCAAAAATCCTTTTTTTACAACCGAAGTTGGACAACACCAAATGTGGGCTGCCCAATACTTAGCATTCAATAAACCAAAGCATTGGATGACTTCTGGAGGATTGGGAACAATGGGGTATGGTTTGCCTGCTGCTATGGGAGTTCAGTTAGCACACCCAAAAAGTTTAGTAATTGATGTGGCAGGAGAAGCCTCAATTCTTATGAATATACAGGAAATGTCTACATTGAAACAATATAGATTACCTGTTAAAATATTTATACTTAATAATCATTATATGGGTATGGTTCGTCAGTGGCAAGAACTTATGCATGGGAACAGATTATCTGAGTCATACATGGATTCTTTGCCAGATTTTGTTAAATTAGCCGAATCATTTGGAGCACATGGTTTAAGAGCAACGAAACCAGATGAGTTAGATGATATGATCTTAGAGATGATCAAGATCAAAGGCCCTGTGATCTTTGATGTATGTGTTGATGAGACAGAGAATTGTTTTCCAATGATTCCTTCTGGAGCAACACATGATCAAATGTTATTAAGTTCTGATGATGAGTGTGATAGTGATATTGCTGAAGATGGAATGGTTTTAGTGTAATTTTTACAAAATGAAAAATTCACAAAAGCACATTATTTCAGTTTTAGTTGATAATGAGCCTGGAGTTCTTGCAAGAGTTGTGGGTTTGTTTTCTGGAAGAGGATATAACATAGAAAGTTTATCCGTTTCAGAGGTCGATTCTGATAGATTTTTATCAAGAATTACAATTGTCACCTCTGGTACAAAGTTGATAATTAGTCAAATAAAAGCCCAATTACAAAAATTAATTCCAGTTCATAATTTATTTGAGTTAAATAATGAAAAATCATTTATTGCAAGAGAGTTATTATTAATCAAGGTTTCAATAAGCAAGATTACAAGAAAAAAAACTTTAGATATTGCCAATAAATTCAATGCTTGTATTCTATCAGATTTAAATAATGAATTAATAATTGAGATGAGCAATACATCTGATGAAATTGCAAGTTTTACGAAGGCTTTAAAGAATTTTAAAATAATTGAGCTTACTCGTTCAGGTTTAGTTTCTATGGCAATAGGTTCGGATTATATTAAAAAGTAAAAAAAGGAAAGAATATGAAAGTTTATTATGACAGTGACGCTGACATTAATTTAATAAAAAACAAAAAAGTTGCAATCATTGGTTATGGAAGTCAAGGCCATGCTCATGCATTAAATTTAAGGGATAGTGGTGTAAATGAAGTCGTTGTTGGTTTAAGAGAAGGTTCAGGTTCTAGAGAAAAAGCTGAGTCTGAAGGTTTAAAGGTCTCAAATGTATCTGAAGCGGCTAAATGGGCTGATATATGCATGATTTTAGTTCCAGATGAACTTCAAGCAGATCTTTATTTGCAAGAACTGTCAAAAAATTTAAAAACAGGCTCTGCGTTGTTGTTTGCACATGGATTAGCAATACATTTTCAGTTAATAGAACCAAGAGATGATATAGATATTTTCATGATTGCCCCAAAAGGACCGGGTCATACTGTTAGAACTCAGTACTTAAATGGAGGAGGCGTTCCTTGCTTAATAGCCGTACATCAAAATTACTCTGGTAACGCCTTAGAGTTAGGCTTGTCTTATGCATCTGCATTAGGAGGTGGTAGGTCAGGCATAATTCAAACTACTTTTAAAGAAGAATGCGAAACAGATTTATTTGGTGAGCAAGCAGTTCTATGTGGTGGACTCACAGCATTAATTCAAAACGGCTTTGAAACTCTTGTGGAGGCTGGATATGCTCCTGAAATGGCTTATTTTGAATGTTTACATGAAGTTAAGTTAATAGTAGACTTAATATACGAGGGAGGAATAGCCAATATGAGGTATTCAATTTCAAATACAGCAGAGTATGGAGACCTTACAAGAGGGCCAAGAGTTGTAAATAATGATGCAAAGAATGAAATGAAAAAAATTTTAGAAGAAATCCAAACTGGAAAATTTGCCAGAGATTGGATTTTAGAATGTAAATCTGGACAACTGAATTTTAAAGCTGAGAGAAAAATACAACAAAATAAACAAATAGAAGAAGTAGGACAAAAATTAAGAAAAATGATGCCTTGGATAACTGCAAATAAAATAGTGGACAAGAAAAAGAATTAATATGAATAAAAAATTATCAAAAAATAAAGATAAAATTTATATTTTTGATACCACTCTTCGTGATGGTGAACAATCTGCGGGTGCATCAATGTCAGTTGAAGATAAATTAAAAATTGCAGAAATACTTGATGATATGAGAGTAGATATAGTGGAGGCAGGATTTCCATTTGCCTCAAAAGGTGATTATGAATCTGTTAAAAGAATCTCTCAAGTTTTAAAAAATTCTATAGTTTGTGGTCTTGCAAGAGCACAGTATTCAGATATTGATATTGCGGGTGAAGCAATGAAAAATTCTAAAAGATTCAGAATTCACACATTTATTTCAACTAGTGATTTGCATATGAAATATAAACTTAAAATGAATAAAAATGACGTGCTTGAAGCAATTAAGAAAAGTATACAAAGGGCATCCAAGTTTACAGATGATATAGAATGGTCTCCTGAAGATGCATCAAGAACGAATATCGATTTTTTATATAAAACCATACAATTAGCCATTGAGAGTGGTGCAAGTACTATAAATATTCCAGATACAGTTGGATATTCTATTCCCTCGGAATTTGGTAACTTAATATGTGGAATCAAGAACAATGTCTCAAACATTGACAAGGCTACTATTTCTGTACATTGCCATAATGATTTAGGATTAGCCGTTTCAAATTCGCTCAGTGCTATAGTTGATGGAGCAAGACAAGTTGAGTGCACTATTAACGGAATTGGAGAAAGAGCTGGAAATGCAGCACTAGAAGAAATTGTAATGTGTTTAAAAACTAGAGATGATTTTTTAAACTTTTACACTGATATTGATGCAACTAAAATTATAAAAGCTTCAAATATAGTTGCCGCAACAACTGGATTCAATGTTCAGCCTAATAAAGCGATTGTAGGTAAGAATGCTTTTGCTCATGAGTCAGGTATACATCAAGATGGAATGTTGAAACACTCAGATACTTATGAAATTATGAAACCAGAATCAGTAGGGCTTTCTTCTTCAGAGTTAGTTCTGGGGAAACATTCAGGTAGACATGCTTTTAAGGTTAAATTAAATGAATTGGGGTTTAATTTAAATGAGAGTGAACTTAAATTAGTTTTCAAAAAATTTAAAGATTTAGCTGATAAGAAAAAGCAAATATTTGAGGAGGATATTTACGCACTGATGGATGAACAATCAGTCTCAAATCAAAATTTAATTCAGTTAGTTGACTTAAAGGTCAGTTGTGGCAATAAATTAAAGGCTTCAGCTAAAATCAATCTAATCGTATTTGAAAAAAAACTATCTGCTGAATCTCTAGGAGAGGGACCGATTGACGCCATATTTAAATCCATTAAAAAACTGGTACCTAATGAATCACAACTGATTCTTTATCAAGTAAATGCTCTCACAAAAGGCGTTGATGCACAGGCAGATGTGAGCGTTAGACTAGAGGAGAATGGAATAACTGTTCTTGGTCATGGTAAAGATATTGATACAATGGTCGCTTCAGCAAAGTCTTATATTAGTGCTTTGAATAAGCTTATTAATAAAAGAGAAAGAATTTCTAAATCTTCAGTTAAATGGAGTAAAGTAAGTGATATTATTGATAAGCACGCTATATAATTTTTTGTTTTGATTTGTTCAAAAAGTATTTTATAAGTTATCTAATAGTTATAATATAATATGTTTGATTTTTTTGGTTTTTTTTCTCAGGATATTGCAATAGATTTAGGTACTGCCAATACTCTTATTTACGTGAAAGGAAAAGGCATTGTTCTAAATGAGCCTTCCGTTGTTGCGCTGGCGAATAATAATAAACAAGGTAAGGCAAAAGTTTTAGCTGTTGGGCATGAAGCTAAAACAATGTTAGGTAGAACACCTGGAAATATTACAGCAATAAGACCAATGAGAGATGGTGTTATTGCAGATTTTGACGTTGCTGAAGAAATGATCAAACATTTTATTAGAAAAGCTCACTCAAAAAATAGTTTTTTTAGCCCGGTAGTTGTTGTCTGTGTTCCATCAGGAGCTACATCCGTTGAGAGAAGAGCAATTGAGGGTTCTGCGGCAGCAGCCGGTGCTCGAAAGGTTTTTTTAATTGATGAACCAATGGCTGCAGCTTTAGGAGCAGGCTTACCAGTGACCGAACCTTCAGGTTCAATGGTTGTAGATATTGGGGGGGGAACTACCGAAGTTGCCCTCTTAGCGCTTGGTGGAATCGTACATGCTCATTCGGTAAGAGTTGGTGGAGACGCTATGGATTCTGCAATAATTAATTACATTAGACGAGCACACAATCTATTAGTAGGTGAGAGTAGCGCTGAAAGAATTAAAAAGGCTATCGGAATTGCATGTACGCCGACTAACGGAGATGGGAAAGTCCTTCATATTAAAGGCAGAGATCTATTGAAAGGTGTACCAAAAGAAGTGGTAATAAATCAAAAACAGATAGCAGAAGCTCTTTCAGAACCAGTATTATCAATAATTGAGGCTGTCAAGAATACTCTAGAAAACTCAGACCCTGAATTAGCTGCTGACATAGTCGACAAAGGTATTGTTTTAACTGGAGGTGGATCTCTCCTTGGTAACTTGGATCAGACTATAAGAGATGCGACAGGTTTGCCTGTTACAATAGCTGACGATCCTTTGAGCTGTGTTGTTCAAGGTACTGGAAAATGTGCGGAAAATTTAAAATCATTAAGTTCAGTTTTATCAAGTAGCTATTAATTTGATAAAAGATGGGGCAAAAATCATCATTTTCAAAATTTTTAAAACCATCACTGTTTAATTATTATTTTATTGAAATTATCTTTTCAATATTATGTTCTTTTTTAATCATTTTATATTCAATTTATTACCAAGAACGTAGTAAAGAAATTAAAAAGTCTTTTTTGGAATTTTTGAATCCTTTTGCAAAAGCCATTATTTATCCAACTACAAAAATTAATGAATATATTACAAACATAAATCTTATATTTCATACAAAAGCTTTAAATCAGGAATTACAAAATCAAATCTCAGAATATGAAGTAAAACTGTCAGAAATGTATCATTTACAGATTGAAAACTATCAATTAAAAGAATTATTAAATTTAGAAGCTCCACCCACATCAAGAAAAATATCAGCTAGAATTATATTTGATACTTCTTCATCAATATCTCCAAATGTTTTTATTGATGTTGGAGAAAAAGAAGGTGTAAAGATTAATAATCCTGTTTTTAACAAAAATGGTTTAATAGGAAGAGTTATCTCTGCAAAAAATAATATTTCTGAGGTACTCTTAATAAGAAATAATCAATCGATTTTACCAGTTTATTCTATAGAAAGTAAAAAAAATTTTTTTGCTAAAGGTAAAGGTGATTTCCTGGAAATTTTGCACTTAGACGAACCTGATTTACTTATTGATGGTGAATTGGTACTAACGACAAGTTCTTCCGGATATTTCAAAGAGGGCATAAGAGTCGGTAAAGTTAAAAAAAATAAAGAGAAAATTATAATTTCCCCTTTTTCTGACAAAAATGATTCAACATATGTGAAGATTTTAGTTTATAATTTTGAAAAAGAACACCCTAATTTTAATAAAAATGAATAAAAGTTTTTTAGAACTTACGACCGAATTCCTTCTCAAAATATCTCCAATTGTTACATCTGTTATACTAATTTTTTTAGATTCCATTCCAAAACATTTTGGAATAAGTTCATTTACAAGTTTTTTTGGTTTTTGTGTTTTATATATCTGGGTTATAATAGACCATGAAAAAATTAGACCTTTTTTTATTTTATTGCTGTCAGTATTAATTGATATTTTATCAAACCTAATTTTTGGACTTACCTCAGTATTTATGTTTGTAATTTTTTTAATACAAAGAAAAAACTCAGAGTTTTTATTTTCTGAGTCCATTCTGAAAATATGGATAAGATTCATGTTTTTTTTTGTATTCTACTTCATTTTTGTCCTACTTATTCATAAAATAGTATTTAAAATAGTTTATTTTGATTTTTTAAATATTGTGTTTTCAATAGCTTTAACCGGACTTATGTTTCCACTATTATTTTGGGCAATTAATCTTTTAAACAATGAACTAAAATTTAGAGATGAGTAAAGAATTTGATGATTTAAAAAAGTTTCAAAGAAGATTATTCCTGCTTGGACTGGGTAAAGGACTTTTTACAACTTTGTTAGTGGGTAAACTATACTATTTACAGATTGTAAATAAATCAAAATTTGGAGAACTATCAGAAATAAATAGAATTAAAATAAAAGTTATATATCCCCAGAGAGGTATTATTTTTGATCAAAACAAAAACAAAATTGCTGAAAATAGAAATGATTATCAAATTATTTTACTGAAAGATAAAAAAGATCAAATGAACAAAATTGTTACTGATCTAAGAAAAATTATTCTTATTTCCGAAGAAGATGTTAAGGATTTTAAAAAGAATAGTTCTAGAAACTCACTAGATGATTATCTAACTATTAAAAAAAACCTTTCATGGGATGAGCTTGAGATATTTTCACATTTTTCTCATAGATTTCCATTATTAGATATTAATAAAAAAAAGGTACGTTCATATAAAGATAATTATGCTTATTCACATGTAATTGGATACGTTGGTTACGATTCACAAAAAAAAAGCAAAAAAAGGCAGTTACCAGAACTAAAAGTTGGTAAAACAGGAATAGAAAAAATTTATAATAAAGTATTAATAGGAAAAGAAGGATGGCAGAAAGTTGAATCTAACTCTTCTGGAAAAGTTGTTAGAAATTTAAATTCTAAAAATAGTATTTCTGGAAATAATATTGAAGTTAATATAGACTCTAAAATTCAAGAATTTTCATTTAATAAACTTAGAGATAAAGCTGGAAGTATAATACTTATGAATTGCAATTCAGGGGCTATAATAGCCATGGTTTCATCACCATCTTTCGATATTAATGAGTTTAGTTATGGAGTAAAAAATAGTACTTGGAGATCTTTACAATCAGATCCTTTAAATCCTCTTTTAAATAGAACCATTTCAGGTTTGTATTCTCCAGGCTCAACATTTAAATTAGTTGTTGGGATGGCGATTTTGGAAAGGAAAGATTTTGATATTAAACATAAATATTTTTGTAGTGGAAAACAACCTTTGGGTAATCACACCTTTCATTGTTGGAAGAGAAAGGGTCACGGGTATGTTGATTTAAATAAAGCTATTAAAGAATCATGTGATTGTTATTTTTACTCTCTTGCTAACACTCTAGGCATAAACGAGTTAGCAAGTGTAGCTAAAAATTTTTCAATTGGAATGAAAACTAACATTGATCTTCCTGGAGAATCTAAAGGAATTATGCCAGACGAAAATTGGAAAAAAAGAAATAAGGGAGATTCATGGCATTTAGGAGAGACCTACAATGCAGTTATTGGACAAGGCTTTACACTTTCCACCCCACTTCAAATAGCTACGATGACTGCAAGGATTGCTACAGGTAAGAAAATAATACCTAGAATATTGTCAGACAAAAAAAAAATAGAATTTGAGCAACTTAATTTCCCAAAAAAATCATTTGAAATTATAAAAAAATCAATGTTTGATGTTGTGAATAAATACAACGGAACTGCATTTTCATCAAAGTTAAAAAATAACGCTATTCAAATGGCAGGTAAAACCGGAACATCACAAGTTAGAAGAATCAGCTTGCTAGAGAGAGAGAGTGGTGTTCTAGAAAATAAAGAATTACCATACAAATTAAGAGATCATTCAATATTCACTGGATTTGCTCCTTATGAAAAACCGGAATATGTTATCTCGGTTATAGTAGAACATCATGGGAGTGGTTCAAAGGTTGCGGCACCAATGGCTAGAGATATTTTAGATTTTACTTTTAAGAAAAAATCATGAGTGAATTTTTTTTTAAGTTTAAAAACCTACATTGGACATTAATATTTTTAATATGTTCGTTATCAAGTGTAGGAATTATTATGATTTTTAGTGCAACAAAATCTGATGGTTTAGGTTTTACCTATTCTCAAATTTTAAAATTTCTTTTTGGTTTTTTTATTATGTTGTCTGTAGGTTTGATAAATATAAATTTCTGGCAAAAATATTCATTTATTTTATATTTGGTAGGTGTAATTATACTAATTTATGCAACTTTTTATGGTTACATTGGCAAGGGGTCTAGAAGATGGATTAATGTTTTAGGCATAAATATTCAACCCTCTGAAATAATGAAAATTTTTTTAATTTTAGCGCTTGCGAAATTTTTTGACGAAAAAAAAATTGATAATTTTAGAGATTATTTATTTTTGGTTTTTCCAATTACATTGATTTTTATTCCTTTTTTTATTGTATTGAATCAGCCAGATTTAGGAACCTCATTAATATTACTTTTTATTGGTACTGTTGTTTTCTTTATTGTTGGAATTAATATTAAATTTTTCTTTTCCTGCCTTGCGGGTTTCTTTTTATTATCGCCTATTTTTTGGAATTCATTACATTTATATCAAAAACAAAGATTATTAACATTCTTCGATCCTTACAAGGATCCATTAGGTACAGGATATCATATAATTCAATCTCAAATCGCAATAGGATCCGGAGGTTTTTTAGGGAAAGGATGGCTAAAAGGTACTCAATCACACCTAGACTTTTTACCAGAAAAAAAAACAGATTTCATTTTTTCTATGTTAGGAGAAGAATTTGGATTTTTAGGAACAATATCTGTAATTGGTCTGTTTATTTTAATTTGTTGTATCGGTTATATAATCAGTATTGCAAATGAAAAAAATTTTTTTTCAAAAATAATAGGTGTAGCAATAATTACAAATTTTTTTATTGCAGGAGCTTTAAATATGGCAATGGTAATGGGACTGACCCCTGTAGTGGGAATACCTCTTCCGCTTGTCTCATTCGGAGGTTCCTCAATGATTACATATCTTTTTGGTTTTGGTTTAATTCTTTCTACAGATTTAAGTCAAAAATTGTACAGAGAAGATAATTTAAATTTAACTAATTTGTCCTTTTTCAGATAAAAATATAGCAATTTTTTTAGTAGACTTAATGTTACTAAATACTATTAGTAAAATTACTAAAAAAGGCACACTTAAAAACATACCGCCTATCCCCCATAATTTTCCCATTAAACTTAAAAAAATTAGCATAATCATCGGGCTTAAATTTAGTGATTTGCTCATAAGTTTTGGTTCGATAAAATTACCAACGCTTATCTGAATAATTAAAAGAAAAGCTATTATTAATGAGGACTCAAAAGGATTAAGAAATTGTATTAATGAAAAAATAAAAGGCAAAATTACAGACAACAGTGATCCTAAAAAGGGTATAAAATTTAAAATGAATGACAATATTCCAAAAAAAACTGCTAGATCGCTATTAAATAATTTCATAATAAAAAAAGTGGATAAACCAGTTAATAGACTTGTAAACGTTTTAATTTGAAAGTAATTAAAGATCTCTAAATTTATTTTTTCAATTATCTTTTTTGTAGAAGTAGTAGAAAAAAAATTTTGAATTTTTATTTTGAAAAATTTTTCCTCAATAATTATGAAAATTAAATACAAAATTATGATAGAAAAGTTACCGGCTAGATTAGTAAAAGAATTTAAAACTTTGGTAAATAGATTTGTAAAATCAAGATCAAAAACAAATTTATTAGTCAGAAATGGCACATTTCTCTCACTAAAATCTTTAAATTTATTAAATATGAATGTTAAGTTAGATTGGTATAACTCTGAATTAAATATCACATTCGATAAATTCTCATTAAGCAATATTCCAAAAAAGTATATTAAAGACAATAAAAAAAGAGATGAGATTACAAAAGCAGAACCATATCCAATTTTAAATACGTAAAAATTGATTTTTGAAATTTTTTTTGAAAAGGATTTCAATATTATGAATATAAAAATGGAAAAGAATAATGGAAGGAGTAAAAACTTTCCAAAATATAAAATCACAAATATAATAATTAATGAAAAATAAATATCTAAATTTTTAAAAATCATGAAATTACTTAAAATCTTCTAATTCTTGTATCATTTCACTTGTACCAAATAAATCACTATCAGTACCTTCTACTCTTACACTTTTTATTAAGCCAACATTTGGTGCATACCAATCTGAGGTCTTTATTGTAATTTTTATTGAACCAATTTCTCTATCACCAATAAAAGTTGTTTCTCCGTATCCCTCCACCTTTAAACAATTTCTAAATGTTCCAGCTGGAACTTTTACTGTTGCAGTATTACTAGTTAATTCAAGGTTTAGTAAAAAATTTGTATTTGCTCTGTAGTCAAAGTATGCATACCTTCTTAAAATTAAATAAGTTTTGCTAGGAGCGGACCATTTGTTTCCGACTTGCAGTGGAAATTTTAAAACTGTTTTCTTTTTTTCTTCCAAACTTAAAGGTTTGCTTTGCTTAAATTGTACTGCTTCTCTGAAAATACCGTCTTTATTCCTAGAGTAATAATATACAGTTTCATTTTCTCGAATTACTGGATAAACATCAATTTTGGTTTTACCTCGCTCAATAATTTGCTTTTCTAGTGAGAAGTTAGTTTTCTTATAGTTAATTTTATCTTCCTCACTTGGAATAATTTGAATATTGTAAGCCCATAGCTTTTTATTTTTTAAGGGAAAATAGTCGGTTCTATTTTCACCGCAACTTATAGCCAGAAAAGATAAAAGGACAAAAGCACAGGTAAGAATAAAATTCATTATTTTTCAGGTAATAATTGATTTGGCATATCAAAAAACTTTAAATTTGTACTTGTAGCTATTGTCTTTTTTTTCTCAAGTACCTTTGTAATAAGTCCTACTTTTTCCTCTTCAACCTGTAATTCTCCCATTTGAGGAACACCATTCTTTAAATTAATGGACGCTTTTGAAACCTGTTCATGAACTTCTTTTGAGTATGGTAATTCATGAGATCTTGGAATACCCAAACCTGATTTATCATTCATATCAGTTATCCAAATATAAATTGATCCCTCAGAATTTGTTATAACATTCGGTTCGTAAATTTGAGCTGAAACGAGTCTGAAGCGATCGGGTAAAGTTTCTTTGGTTGGCCATCCAAGAATTTCCTTAAAAGAATTATAAGTAAGTATGTAAAATAAGGTTACGGATGCGATTAATAAAGATTTTAATAACCAATGATAAGATGTTCTTAAATTGAATATTAACAAAAGAAAAGCAAGTACTGTATAACTTACTACTATTGATAAAACTGTTGAATCCATAATTTCTCCTCCTAATTATTAACTTTCTGGAACTAATTTTTTAAATAAATTTCCACTTACATTAACTTTTCCACCTTGAGATATATTAAATCTTGTAGCAGTTTTTTCTACGCCTTTTTTTTCAAGTGGAATTGTACCATAATAAATTACTTCAAGTTGTGGATTAACTTTTTCAACTTTTACATTAACATCTACTGGTTGGTTGGTTTTTGTGGCATAGTAGTGAACGTTAACTATATACTCTCCTGGCACCACTGCTCTAATTGTAACTACTTCTTGATTAAGGGGATTTTGTATCTTTTTACCATTAACCTCTATGGTATCATTTAATAATCCCCTGTCATCTCTATCCAGATGAACAAAACCTGCCTCAGTTCCTCTAAACCACACTAATTCTCCAGTTGGACTTTGCACATAGGTATCAATATCATCAGGACTATTATCTTTCCAACTAATTGTAATTATATATTCAGCTTTCGGATTAATTACTCCTGTTTTTGGAATAGGGTTCATGAATATGATCGCAAGAAACATTAACAATGTAAATGCAAGCAAAACATTAAATAATAAATCAGTAAATGGATCAGCCTTTATTCTTCTACTTGAATAAGCCATCTAAAAACTTTTGTTAATACTAACTTCAGAAATTTGATTGAGTACTGAAAACAATTCCTCACAACCACTTTCTAAATTAAAATATTGAAGAGCAATAAGTACCCCTGTAACTAAAGCAGACAGTGTTGTATATAAGGCCACACCCATTCCGCTTCCCATAGTTGTAAGCACTCCTTGTAACAAAGTTACGTCAAATGTTGTAATATCTGATAATGAACCTAACATTATTATGAATCCAATTACTGTACCAATCAATCCTAATTTAAGCATTAAATCAGCACTAAACCATCCTAATTCATAATAACCATTAGTTTTTTTAACATAAGTATCTAAAATTTGACTGTGACCATTGATACCATTTTTTTTTAAATCCAATAAATCTTTAAAATAATCTGATACAATTCCTTCAGATACAACACCTTTTGAAGATAATATAAGATTGTTGTCTATTACTTTTAACTTTACATTAGGTCGAAGTAAATTTTTTTTAATGACATGCGCTTTGTTCAGTTCTGAAGAAATCAGAAATGTTGCATAAGCACAATGGCAACATATTATCAAAAAAATTATTAATATAGTGCTTGTTATGTAACTTCTATCTTTCGATATAAGTTCACCTATTAAACCTTGATCCCAGATAAAATAAAAGAAAAAGAAAATTAGACTAAACTGAAGCAACCATTTTAAAAATAATTTGTGATCTCTTGTCATTTTAATATTTAATTATTGATTCATATGGTACATCTAAATTATCTTTACCAGATAAAAATTCAAGTTCAATAAATGTGCAAAAGCAAGTAACTTCTGCACCTGACTCTCTTATTAGTTCGATTGAAGCCTTTGCTGTCCCGCCAGTAGCTAATAAATCGTCAATAAGTGCAACTCTCCCATTTAAATATAAAGGGTTTGCTTCTAAAGTATTAGTTCCATATTCTAAATCATATTTTTTTTTTAGTACCTTTCCAGGAAGTTTTCCAATTTTTCTAATTAAGGTAAGTCCAAGATTCATCTTCTGTGCAACGGCAGCTCCAAATATAAATCCTCGTGCATCAATAGCTGCAATTTTATCTATTTTATAACTAACAATTTTTTCTTTTATCTTATTTATAGTAAAAGAAAAGGCTTCAGCATTATTAATAACAGGCGAAATGTCGTAAAACAGTATTCCAGGTTTTGGATAGTCCGGAATCTTAGTAATAATTGATTCTAATTCATTGAGATCCATTATTTTTGTAATTATATAAGTTGGAGTTAATTTAAGTAAACTAAATTAAACATTTATCTACTTTCCTATATGAATATACTATATATATTATTTTTATTTACAACTTGATTTTTTTTACAATGAACAAAAAGCAAAATAAAAAGAATGAAATTATTAAGCAAGCTTTTCAATTAATTGAGAAAAATGGCTGGAAAAGATTTTCAATCAGAAAACTTTCTGAAGAAAAAAAAATTGAGCTAAAAAATCTTGAGTTTTTATTTAATAATAAACTAGATATTATTAAAGACTTTTCAAAAATGATTGATGAAGAAGTTGTTTCAGAAATTGATATTGAAGAATTCAAAAATAATTCTGTTAAAGATAATTTATTTGAATTAGTCATGCTTAGATTTGAAAAATTAGAGCCCTATAAAAAATGTTTGTCAAATTTGGTACAGGAAATTAAGTTTGAGCATAGAGAATTGCAATCTATATTATTTTCCCTAATTAAATCATTTGATTTATTCATAACTATTTCTAATGGTAAAAGTAAAGACGTTTATGATTTTCTTAAAGCACCTATATTATTTTTTATATACTTTAAAAGTTTTCAAGTATGGTTGAATGATAGTTCAAAAGAAATGAGTTCGACGATGGCGGAGGTAGATAAATGGTTGTCCAAATCAGAAAATCTAGTTGAAAAATTAAAAAGTTTTATTTGATTCCAACTTTCTTGAGTTGATTAAATTGATACTTTTTAACTTTCTCTGTATCAAATTCACCTATCATTTCATGAAAAAGTTGATACCAATTAATTTCTGCATTCAAATGTAGAAAAACTGACCCTAGCCCGATTGCTGCTCTATCCATAAAAACAAATTCACTGGGAGGTTTAACTCCTCCAATTTTTTTTAACTCTTTATGTACTTTTGATGCAGTTTCTGCCCCATATGCAGTAGAATTAGTATCTTCCATTTTCCTGACTTTATCCTCTAGTAGAGGTGAATAAAGAAACTTTGCCCAAATATTTAAAATTTCAATTAACTTTTTTGATATATTTTCAAACCCCCAACTTTCATATGCATGAACAGCTAATTCTTGATTATTGTTTAAAATAGCAAAATATAAATCAATTACTCCTTTTACAAAAGTGGCACTAAAGATTCTGACGCAGCCAAAATCTAAAAGATTAATGTTTAAATTTTTATCAACGGAGTAGTTCCCTAAATGTGGATCACCATGAATAATTGCAGATTTATAGAATGGGTAATACCAAGTTTTAAACATATTAATAGCAATTGCTTTTCTTATATCGTGGTTTTCTTTTTTAAAATTCAATAGTTTTTTTCCATCTAAATATTCCATACATAAAAGTTTATCAGTAGATAAATTTTGTATAATTTGTGGAACTTTAACCCCATCAATATTTTTTAAAACATTAAAGTATAAAAGTAAGTTTTTACCTTCTCTTTTATAATCAAGTTCTTCTCTAACTCTGGAAGATATTTCTTTTTGAATGTTAGAAGTATTTATACTAGGGTCTATACTTTTATATATTGAAAAAATTAGTTTTAACTGTACTAAATCAGCTTCAACAATGGAATTCATATCAGGATATTGTAATTTACAAACTATTTTATGACCACTCAAATTCATAGCTTTATGAACTTGGCCTAAGGATGCTGCAGCAAATGGCTCTTTTTCAAAAGATTTAAATTTTTTCCCCCAATCAGAACCCAGTTCAGTTCTCATTCTCCTTCTAACAAAATTCCATCCCATAGGTGGAGCATTAGATTGTAACTGTGTAAGTGCGTTAGTATATTCAGGAGGCAGTAAATCAGGTACAGTGGACAATAATTGACCAATTTTCATAATTGGTCCTTTCAAATCTCCAAGTATATTTGCTAGATCATTGGCTGCTTTTGACTGATTGCTAAAAATCTTCGAAGAAGCAACTTTAAAAGCTAGCAATCCGGCAGATGTTCCCAAGTTAGTGTATCTCTTTAATCTTTTAGATAACTGATTGTTTTCATTCATAAATATAAATTTAGTCAATAAATTAATTTATGAAACAATTATTTTAAATTAAAAAAAGAGCCAAACAAAAAACTATCAAAAAAAGGAAATAATTTTTTGAGAAAAACTCTAAAATTTTTATTATAATGTAATCTATATGTTTTTCTATAATAATTTTATACATAATCTGTAAGTGCAATTCTTATTCCATGCAAATATACTTAGTAGGTTCTGCTTGAAGCAAAAGTTGCAAGTTCATGTAACATATTCTTTTCAAACGATTCTTCAAAAGGACCCAACGAATCCTGCGCCATTGTTGAAAAATGTTTAGCTTTTTTCACACAATCTCTAATTATATCATAATTATCAATTATTTTTAAAACTTTAGCTAAGTCAGTTTTATCTTGTTGATTTTTATTAATTACTTTAATTAAAAAATCTTTTTCTTTTTTGTTGCCTCTCGTGTAAGCAAGTATAATGGGCAAAGAAACTTTACCTTCTTTAAAATCGTCACCAATATTTTTCCCAAACTTTTTATTCTTATGGTCATAATCTAGTGCATCGTCTATGATTTGAAAAGCTATACCAAGATATCTCCCAAAATCAAATAGGGCCTCTATTTTTTCTTTTCCACATTCAGATACCACCCCACCAAGGCTACAAGCGGCTGCAAATAATTCAGCAGTCTTTGCATTTATAACTTCTAGGTATTTAGATTCTGTTGTTTGGACATTATTATTAGTTAAAAGTTGAAGGACTTCTCCTTGAGAAATTTCTAGTGAAGCTTTTGATAAAATATCAAGACATTGATTTGAACCGTCTTCAATTATAAGCCTAAATGCTTTGCTAAGTAAAAAATCTCCAACTAAGATACTTGATTTGTTACCCCATACTAAGTTAGCACTTTTCTTACCTCTTCTTTGATTACTTTCGTCAACAACATCATCATGTAGAAGGGTTGCAGTATGAATAAATTCTATTCCAGCTGCAAGGTTTACATGCCTTTCACCAGAATATTTGCATAGTCTCGAACATGCAAGAGTAAGAATTGGTCTAATCCTTTTACCTCCAGAAGTAATTATGTATCCAGCTAACTCCGGAATTAAAGGTATATTACTAGACATGCCTTCTAGGATTGTCTTATTAACTTTAGAAATATCAGTATGTAACCATTTTATTATTTTATCAATAGATGCAGACTTATTGATATCATTTTTAATTATTTTTAGTTTTACCATTTGTATATTTTTATAATGTAGTTTTAAATATATTCGCTTATAATAATATTTTTCAATAGTTTGAGTTAAAAAAATTAATGTTAACATTTCAAGATCTAGTGTTTAAACTACAAAAATTTTGGTCAGAAAACGAATGTGTTGTGATTCAACCATATGATTTGGAAATGGGTGCAGCTACTTTTCATCCTGCAACTTGTTTAAGAAGTTTAGGAGAAAAACCATGGAAGACAGTATATGTTCAACCCTGTCGACGCCCAAGCGATGGAAGATATGGTAAAAATCCAAATAGACTACAACATTATTATCAGCTTCAAGTTTTACTTAAACCTTCTCCAAAAAATGCTCAAGATTTATTTTTAGAAAGTTTGAAGTTTATAGGAATAAATCCAAAATTAAATGATATAAAATTTATTGAGGACGACTGGGAAAGTCCAACTTTGGGCGCTGCTGGACTGGGTTGGGAAATTCAATGTAATGGAATGGAAATTTCTCAATATACCTACTTTCAACAAATAGGTGGTTTTGATTGCAAGCCTGTAAGCGTAGAGTTTACCTATGGGTTAGAGAGAATTGCAATGTTTGTACAACAAGTCGAAAATGTTTTTGATATAACGTGGAATAAAGAAGGTATAAAATATAGAGAATTATTTTTATCAAACGAAGAGCAATTTTCAGATTTTAACTTTAACCAAGCTTCAAAAAACCTATTATTAGTAAGTTTTAGTAACTATGAGTCGACTTGCGAAGAACTTTTATTGAAAAATTTACATTTGCCAGCATATGAATATTGTATAAGAGCTAGCCATATCTTTAACTTACTTGATTCAAGAGGTTTAGTTTCTGTCTCTGAAAGACAATCATATATTCTTAAGATAAGAAACTTGTCTAAATTATGCTGTGAGAACTTCCTGAAAGTTTCAAAAAATGCCTGATTTATTACTTGAAATATTTTGTGAGGATTTGCCGCCTAATTCTCAGATTGAAGGAGAAAAAAAATTACAATCAGTTTTTGAAACTTTTTTAAAAATCCAAAACATTTCTTTTGCAAATATAAAAATTCTTACTACATCTCGAAGATTTTTTATTTTTATTTCAAATCTACCTGAGAAGAAAAAAAAGGTTTTAAAATCAATCAGAGGCCCTATGGTGAATTCAAAAGAAACAGCTGTATTAGGTTTTTTAAAATCTAATAACATTTTAAAAAAAAATTTAATGATAAAAAATGTAAATGATAAAGAGTATTACTTTTATGAAAAAGAAGTTCCAGAACAAAGTGTGTTTGATATTTTTCAAAGTTCGATCCCTATTTTACTGAAAGAAGTTAAATGGAGAAAATCAATGAGGTGGTCGTCACTGAGTGAAAAGTGGGCAAGACCAATAAAATCTATCTTTTGCATATTTAATAGAAAAGTAGTGATTTTTTCTTTTGCCGGCATTAATTCAAATAATGTAATTTATGGTAATTATGTGCTCAATAATAATCACGTAAAGTGTAAAACATTTTTAGATTATAATATTTTTTTAAAAAAAAATAATGTTATTCTTGAGCAAGAAAATAGAGAAAAAATCATAAAATCTAAATTAAAAATTATTTGCAAAAAATATAATTTATATTTTGAACCAGACGATAAGTTAATTAGTGAAAATTCGAGATTAGTTGAGAATCCTAATATAATGTATGGTCGGTTTGATAAGGAATTTTTCACGATGCCCGAAAATTTTATTATTTCAATTGTTTCTGGACAGCAAAAATATTTTTCATTTAAAGACAATAAAGGTAATTTAAGCAATTTATTCGCTTTTGTTACAAATCACAAAATTGACAAAACAAATCAAATAAAAAAAGGACATGAAAGACTTTTAAGAGCCCGTTTTAATGATGCCTTATTTTTTATTAAAGAGGATTCTAAAATTAAATTAGTTGATAGAATTAAAATGTTAGAGGAAATTATATATTTTGAAAAACTAGGTAATTTGAGACAAAAATCAAATAGAATTTCTAAAATTTCTAAATATGTTGGTAAACTAATGAATTTTACTTTTACTAAAGAACAAGATCTTATATCAAGCTTTTGTTTGTGTGATCTTACTACTGAGATGGTAAATGAGTTTCCAAATCTGCAGGGATACGTAGGAAATTTTTATGCAAATAAAGAGGGTTTTTCAAAAAAAAGTTCACTAGCTTTAATTGAACAATATAGACCCGGATTTAACGAAAAAGTACCAACATTAATTTTTTCAATTTGTTTGGCAGTAGCAGAAAAAATTGATAAAATTATTTCAACTTTTTTAAGCAATAAAAAACCTTCAGGTTCAAAAGATCCTTATGGAATTCGAAGAGCTTCCCTTGGTTTAATTCGAATATTAATCGATAATAAAATTGATATTGAATTAAATGATCTGATTTATAAAAGCTTATCTTTTTTTAAATTTGAAAAAAAAAAAGATAACTTAACTATTTTAGAAATAAGAAATTTTATTAATACAAGACTTTTTATTTATATGAAGGAATTAGGGTTTAGAGAAGACATCATCAATTCTTTTCTAAATAGGAATGTTTTAAATCCTTTTCAAATTTTTAAAAACTGTAAATTACTATCAAATTTCCTTAAATCTAATAATGGCATCAAATTTATCATATCATTTCATAGACTTAATTCGTTTGTTGATAAATCTAAAAAGTCTACAACGAAAATTAATAAACAATTTCTGATAGTTAAAGAAGAAAAAAATTTATTAAAAAAAGTTTTAAATATTAAAGAAAAATTTGAAAATAGTAACGGATTTGAATCTTACTTATCAAACTTAACCTCCTTAACAAACCCAATTAATCTATTTTTCGAAAAAGTCAAAGTAAACTGCGATGAGAATAATATTAGTGACAATAGATATAATCTACTAAAATTTAGTAGAGAGATAATTGAGAGTAAATGTTTATTTTCACTTCTAAAAAAGAACAATGATGAATAATTACTTTTCCCTGAAAAAGAAGATTGAATTATCTAGAATTTTAGAATTAATCGAAGTTCAGAGCAACTCATTATCAGTGATAAAAAAACTTGACTCATACCATAAGAACGCAAGGAGTCACGTAATAGGAATAACAGGCCCTCCAGGTGTTGGAAAATCGTCACTAATTAATAATTTGATTTTGACCCTTCGAAAAAAAAACTTTTCCGTGGGAGTTATTGCTGTTGATCCCTCTTCTATGAGGTCTGGTGGAGCCTTATTGGGTGATAGAGCAAGGTTTGATATTGATCCCAAAGATCATAAAGTATTTGTTAGATCAATGGCTGCAAAAGATTTTTTAGGAGGTATTGCTGAACTTACTTATCCGTCAACTATAGTGATGCGATCTATTTTTGATGTTTTGATAATTGAAACCGTAGGAGTTGGTCAATCAGAGGTGAGTATTGAAAACGTTGTTGATACCGTTGTATATTGTGTACAACCAGGAAGCGGTGATATTCTTCAGTTCATGAAATCCGGTATTATTGAAATTCCTGATTTAATAGTTGTTACAAAAGGTGATTTAAAAGAATTAAGTAATATTACTTTGTCTGATTTAAATCAAAGTAAGTCCTATTTTAATAATTCATCAGAGTGGGATATAAAAATATGTTCTGTTTCATCTCACTTGAATACGGGTTTTGATAACTTAAGAAAGAATCTAGATGTTAGATGGAAGTGGTTAAATAAAGGTGATGATCTATTAAGTATTCGAAAATCACAAGATATAAAATGGATTAACAAAAGTCTTAAAAATGAGTATGGTTTCTCAGGATTTACTAAACTACAAAATTTTATTCATTACACATCTGAACCTTTCAAAACTTTGGAAAAATTAAAAAAAAAAATAAATATAACATTAAAATAGTTTCAATCTTTCATCCATTCAGGAATAAAGGGTATAAGCTTTGCTCCATCACAATTCATAAAGGCTTTAGAATTAATACAAAAATTTGTTTCATTAATTTTAACTATTCCTATTGCGTAGTTTGAATTATAACTTGTTAAAAAACCTATTTCTTTATTTTCAAAAAAAATATTCTTGTTTTTAACTTTACCACTGACTAAAAACCCAAAAATTTTTTTTTTTAAATTTCCTCTATATTTTGTTCTCGCAGTTAATTCTTGTCCCATATAACAGCCTTTTTCCCAATCTATCCCATCGAGTTTATCAAAACCAATTTCTAAAAGCAGGGATTTGCCAGCTTCAATATCTATTGTGAAGTCAGGAATTGATTTTTCTAGTCTTATATTATTATATTCTTCGTAACTCAAACTTGTGAGGTTAAGTTGTTTTAAAATTTGGTCTAGGTTTTTTGAGTCTGCGTAAATTTTAATAATTGGAAATTTTTTTCTGGGGTCTTTAAAATATATAAAATCTATTTCCTCTGAAATTTTAGAAAGTTTCTCTAAATACTTTTCATTAATTACTATACTTTTAAATTTGTTGTATTTATTAAGAGAAACTTTTGACCTGAGCCGAAAAATATCTAATTTATTTAGAATAAATTCTTGATTGTTTGAATCACTTTCCAACAATAAACATTTATCATAACTTGATATAAAAAAATCACAAAGAAATTTTCCTTGTGGACTAAGTAGACAAGTGTAAATACTTTCTTTATTTAACTTATAAATATCATTTGTAATTAAACCTTGAATAAACTTGTACGAATCCTCTCCATCAATTTTAATAAAAGTATTTTTATCAAACTTAAAATATTTATTTTCTTTTATCATATTTATTATAATAATTTTTATATACTCTAGTTCAATAGTTAAGTATTTTATGAAAAAAATTTTAATAATATCATCAAATCGTTTAGGCGATTCAATTTTATCTTCAGGAATACCTAATTTTTATAAAAAGAAACATCCAGAAGTAAAAATAACATTCGTTTGTGGCGAGATACCTTTTGAATTATTTAAATTTTTTAAAAACATTTCTTGTTTGATAAAATTAAATAAAAAGAAGTTTTCGCTTCATTGGTTTTTTCTTTGGAAAAAAGTTTTTTTTAATTTTTGGGATTTAATTGTTGATTTACGAGGCACGGGAATAAGTTATTTTTTATTTTCTAAAAGCAAAAAAATTTATTCAAACAAAAATAAAAAAATTCATAAGGTAGAATCTATATCAAATCTATTAGGAAATAAAATAATTACTCCTTACATAGATTTTGATAATAAGATTATAAAAAAGTCAGCGGAGTTTAAAAATTTAATAGAGCTTCAAAAAAAAAAAAAAATTATTGCAGTTGGAGCCTCTGCTAATTGGATTGGAAAAAAATGGCCAAAAGAATATTTTGTTAAATTAATAAAAAACTTAAAAAAACTTAAGTTATTCACAAACGTAATTTTTATATTATTAGGATCAAGAGAAGAAAATCATGAATTAAAAGAAATTTCAGATAAATTCAAAAATTCTGAAGTTAAAAATTTTTCTGGGGCTCTAGAACTTTATGAAATTTGTTATTTTCTAAAAAAATGTGATTGTTTTATTGGAAACGATTCGGGATTAATGCATCTTGCAGCAGCTATAGGAGTCCCAACAGTAGGACTTTTTGGCCCAAGTTCAGTAGAGCAATATCATCCATGGGGTAAAAAAAATATTACAATCTCAACACCAAAAAAGCCAGAAGAATTGATGAATGAAAGAAATTTTCATTATAGCTACTCAAAAAGTTTAATGTTGGGGCTTGAGGTTGCTAAGGTTGAGAATACTTTCGTAGCATTTTATAAAAAAATAAGTAAGGTATAATGAAAAAAATTTCCGCACTGGTTGTTATAAATGATGAAGAAAAACAATTATATGATTGTTTGCAGACTTTAAAATTTTCTGACGAAATTGTCGTAATTCTTGATAAATGTACTGATAATTCTGAAAAAATTGCAAGAAAATTCACTGACAAAATTTTTAAAGGTTCATGGATGCTTGAGGGTGGAAGAAGAAATTTCGGAATAAAAAAATGTAGTGCGGAATGGATTTTAGAAATTGATGCAGACGAAAGAGTTCCAAAGTTGTTGCAAAATGAAATAATTACTTGTGTAACAAATAGTGAGTTTGATTATCATTTAATTCCTGTAAATAACTTTATCGGAAAAAAACTTGTAAAATTTGGCTGGGGCGCATATTTCGGAAAGTCAGCTTATCCAGGATTATTTCGAAATAAAATGAAAATTTGGGGTAATGAAAGAGTCCACCCTAAAATTGAATTGTTGGGAACCAAAGGTCATATTTTAAATAATCCAATAAACCATTTTTATTGTAAAAGTGTTTCAGATATGATTGTCAAGCTAGATAGTTACTCTACAGCAAGATCTGAAGATTTATTTTTCAACAAAATTGATGATTCTCTTACTAGAAATATCAGAAGACTTTTCTCAAGATTTTGGAAAAGTTATATTCGAAGAAATGGATACAAAGAAAATAAAATTGGTTTTATGATAGCTTTAATGGCATCTTTATATCCCTTAATATCTTATATAAAATATAAAAATTTGAAAAGAAATGAAAAAAATTCTTATTATTGACGATGGAATTGAATTTGATTCGATTACTGTCAGAAAAAATCCTTCAGGAGGTGCAGAAAATGCCTTTGTATCAATGGTTGAATCACTAGCAAAGTTTTACGAAATTAAAGTTTATAATAATTGTAGAAATATTGGTTATCATTATGGAGTTTTTTGGGAGAAATTGACGCCAAAAATAAAAAATGAAAAATTTGATGTGCTTATTTTAAATAGAGGAGATAAATTTTTAAATTTTAGAAAAGAATGTAGTAACAGAATTTTTTGGATACACAATCCTGCTGACTATTTACTTAAATTTAGGTATCTTTCAAAATTATTTTTAAATCCTACAAAAATTGTATTTTCAAGTAATTATCACTTAAAAACATATCCTAAGTGGGCACCTTCAAAAAATAGACACGTAATTCCGTATGGAATCGATAATGCTTTTATAAAAAGTCCGAAAGTAGTTGTTCCCAAAAGACCTATTGCAATTTTTACATCTAATCCACTTAGAGGGCTTAACTGGTTACTTGATAGATGGGAATATGATGTATTTAAAAAAGTCCCTAAGGCTGAATTACACATATACTCGGGTGCAGAAACTTATGGTAAATTTGGAATTAAGCATGCAGATAAAATTAAATATATTCTTGATAGAGCAAAAAGATTAAGAAATATGGGAGTACGTTTATTTAAGCCACTTAATAGAGTTAATTTGAAAAAAAAAATCTTAAAAGCACAAATTTTTTTATATCAAGGCAGTAAGGAAGAAACATTTTGTATGGCTGTTGCAGAGGCACAGGCTCTAGGTATACCTGCAGTAGTCTGTGATTATGGATGCATGAATGAGAGGGTTAAAAACAAAGTTACAGGATTTGTCTGTAAAAACAATCTTTCATTTAGTGATAAAACAGTAGAACTACTTAAGAATAAAAATTTATGTAAACAAATAAGTGGTAATATTTATAAAAACAATAAACTTATCAAATCTTGGGGTGATATAGCTATATTATGGAAGAAGATAATCAATTAAGAATTTTAAATATAATTTCTGGTTCTGAGAATGGTGGTGCAGAGAGTTTTTTTGAGAGATTATCAATATCCTTAAAAAAAAGAGATAACATCAAATTAAAAGTGATTATTAAAAAAAATGAAAAGCGTTTTTTTCTTTTAAAAAAAAATAAAATTGAAGTTGAACAATTATTTTTTATAAACCTTCTCACAGCATATACAAAAGAAAAAATAAAAAAAATTTTAAATGATTTTCAACCTAATATTGTTTTAACCTGGATGAATAGAGCATCGAAAAGTTTACCCGAAAATGTAAATGGTTCCTCAATCTTTATAGGGAGACTTGGAGGATACTATAAAATTAAAAATTACCTTAACTGTGATTATCTTATTGCAAATACTTCAGGCATAAGAAATTATTTGATTGATCAGGGATGGGATAAACAAAAAGTTAAATTTCTTCCTAACTTCGTAAAAAAAAATAGTAATACTATAATTGAAAAAAATTCATTTTGTACTCCAAAAAATAAAAAAATTTTGCTTGGCTTAGGCAGATTTCATGAAAATAAAAGTTTTGATTTTTTAATAAAATCATTAAACTTTTTAAGTGATAATTATATCTTATGGTTAGTTGGAAGCGGAACCCTTAAAAGGGAATATTTGAAAATTTCAAAAAAATATAACGTACAGCACAAATTAAAGTTAATTAATTGGTCAAATGATGTATCGAAATTTTATAATACCGCTGATTTTCTTGTTTGTTCTTCAAAAATTGAACCATTAGGAAATGTAATATTAGAAGGATGGGCTCATCAAATTCCAGTTCTAGCATCAAATGTAATGGGACCAAAAGAATTAATAACGCACAAAAAAAATGGACTAAAATATAATCATAATAATTTAGAGGAGTTTTTAAAATGTATTCGAATGATTGAGGAAAATCATAAATTAAGGTCAAATATTATAAAGAATGGATATAATGAGTTTAAAAGAAAATATTCAGAGGAAGTAATATCTAGAAAATATTTAAATTTCTTTAAAGGAGTAATGAAATAATGTGCGGTATTAGCGGACTTATGAAAACAAGTTTGAACCAGTTTGATTTAAAAAAAGCAAAACATATGGACAGACTACTATCACACAGAGGCCCAGATGGTTCGGGTATATTCAAGAGTGATAAAGTGATAATGTTTCACAAAAGATTATCAATAATAGATATATCTGGAGGAAATCAACCAATAAGAAATAACGAATTAGTATTAGTTGCCAATGGTGAAATTTATAATGATCCAGAACTTAGAAAAAATGAGCAAATTTATAACTATAAAACTAAATCTGATTCAGAATCTATTCTAGCTGTTTACAAAAGATTTGGCACTTCTGGTTTTCAAAGATTAAGAGGAATGTATGCTTTTGCAATTTATAGTTTGAAAGAAGATATTTTAATTCTTGGAAGAGACCCTTTTGGAATTAAGCCCTTATATTTTTGTTGCTTGAATAATGGGTTTTTATTTAGTTCAGAAATTCAAGCTATTACAAAATCTACATTTGCTAAACCAAGAATCAAAGAAAGAAAAAGAAATGAGCTATTAGAATTTCAATTTTGTACTGGTAGAGAAACAATATTTCATTCAATTTACAGATTAAGACCAGGTGAGATTATTATCGTAAAAAATAATAAAATAATAAAAAGTGAAATATTTAACAAATTAAGTCATCTTAAAAAATTTAATTATAAAAAAAGTTCTGTATCAAAAAAAATAAGAGAAACTATAAATCTTCATCAAAGAAGCGATGTTCCCTATGGTGCTTTTTTTTCAGGTGGAATCGATTCCTCTTTAATTTTATATTTTATGTCAAAAATGAATTCAAAACCTATTAAGTCATATTCAATATCTTTTAAGGAAAATAAAAAACAAAGTGAATATTTAAAAAAATTATGTAAAAAATTTAATTCTGAATTAACAATTGTTGATTTTTCAGAAAAAGATTTTTGGGATTATTTACCCAAAGTAGCTAATATTATGGATGATCCGATTATTGACTATGCAAGTGTACCGACATATAAGCTTGCTAGTATTGCAAAAAATGAAGTAAAAGTTGTATTAACAGGTGAAGGAGGAGATGAACTTTTTGGGGGGTACGGAAGGTATAGAAATAAAACAAAAGATTTTCTTTCTAAAGGAACTTTTAATAAATTAAATAGATTACAAAAATATTTATGTGGTTGGAACTTTTCAATTGAGTTCGTTAAAGAAAACATAAAGAATAAAAAGTTAACTAAACTACAAAAGGCTCAATTTTTTGATTTCGAAGAATGGTTACCAAACGACTTATTAATCAAACTAGATAGATGTTTGATGGCACACGGCATTGAAGGTAGAACACCATTTGTTGATATTGATATGTTTAAGAATCTTTTTCTTGTAGATGATAAAATAAAAATTAATAATGGAATTGGTAAATTATATATTAGAAATTTTTTAAAGGAAAATTTAAGCTTTTTTAATTCATTCGAGAAAAAAGCAGGTTTCACAGTTCCTATAACTTTATGGCTCCCAAAGTATAAAATTTTTTTTTCAGAAATATTACCTAAAATTAAATGTTTGAACACTATTTTTCCTGAACATGAAATTAAAAACTTATGTTTAAGTTTGGGGAAGAATAAAAACTCAATTACCGTTATTTGGAGATTGATTTTCTTTGCTCTTTGGCATGATGCAAATGTTGGTTATAATGTAGCAAAGGGTAATACTTTTGATATTTTGGTAACTTTAAGTAATATGAATTAGTGATGAGTGAAACTTTAGATTTAGCTTTAATTAATGGAAATGTTTTTCTGCCGTCAGGAAAAATAGAAAAAATAAATCTAGGTATAAAAAATTCAAAAATATCTTATCTTGGAAATTCATCAAATTTAAAAGCAAAAACAAATATCGATGTTAAAAATCTGCACGTTTTACCAGGGTGTATTGATACTCAAGTACATTTTAGAGAACCTGGTCTGACTCATAAAGAAGATATTTTACATGGCACAAAGGGAGCAATAATGGGTGGTATTACTGGTATTTTTGAAATGCCGAACACAAAACCTCCTACTATTAATAGAATAGAATTTGAAAAAAAAATTGCATTAGCAGAGTCAAATTCCTTTTGTGAGTATGGTTTTTATATTGGTGCGGCAAAAGAAAATATCGAAAAAATCAATGAATTAGAAAAAATGCCCGGATGTTGTGGTGTTAAAATTTTTATGGGGTCATCTACAGGTGACCTATTAGTTGAAGATGATAATAATTTAAAAAAAATTATGAAGAACTCAAGTAGAAAGATAGCAATTCATAGTGAAGATGAGTATCGTTTAGCTGAAAGAAAGAAAATCTTGAAAGATGAAAAAATTAATATTTATTTTCATGAAAAATGGAGAGATGAAAAAACAGCTTTTCAAAGTACTAAAAGAATTTTAAATATGGTTAAGCATATCGATAACAAAAATGTACACATACTCCATATTTCTACTATTGATGAATTAAATTTAATAAAAAAAAATAAGAAATTTTTAACATGTGAGGCAACTCCGCAACACTTATTTTTTCACTCTCCTGATTGCTATCAAAGACTAGGTTCACTTGCTCAAATGAATCCTCCAATAAGAAATATTGAACATAAAAAGGCTTTATGGAAGGCAATTAATGATAGGACTATAGATATTATAGGTTCTGATCATGCCCCTCATACTTTTGAGGAGAAAAAAAAAATGTATCCAAACTCTCCCTCAGGCATGACAGGTGTACAAACAATGATTCCTATTCTCTTGAATTTTGTAAACCAAAAAAAGTTTTCATTAGTCGATATGGTCAGATTAGTTTGTGAAAATCCTGTTAAAATTTACAAAATATTAGGTAAAGGAAAAATTGAAAAAAATTATGATGCAGACTTTACTATTGTAGATCTAAAAAAAGAACGTAAGATTGAAAATAAATGGATTCAAAGTAAATCAGGTTGGACACCATACGATGGTATAAAAGTAAAAGGATGGCCAGTGATAACTATTATAAGGGGTAAGGTAGTTATGTTTCAAAACAAAATAGTGGGAAAACCTTGTGGTAAAAAATTTATTTTTCAAGATACTCAAAATATCTAATTTTCAAATTTTTTGCATGAGATTATTTGTACTTGTCCATCAGAATAATTGAATCTTTTTTTTAATCTTTGAGATACAATAATTTCAGCAGTTTCTTTGCAGTCTGCATCCACATACTCTATTTCTTTTCCAAATAAAAATACCTCAGCTTCTACTGTAAACCACATTTAACTTATGTTTTTTCTGAATTATTTATTACTAAACTTACCATTGCATCTCCAGAGACGTTAACCGATGTTCTTAACATATCAAGAAATCTGTCTACACCCATCACTATTGCTATGCCTTCAAGCGGTAATCCTACTTGACTTAATACCATTCCTAGCATTATTAATCCTACACCAGGAACACCAGCTGTTCCGATGGATGCTAGTGTTGCTGTAACAATTATCATCAAGAAATCTGTAAAGAATAAATTTTGTGAATAGATGTTTGCTATAAATATAGTAGCTACGCCCTGCATAATTGCAGTTCCATCCATATTAATTGTTGAACCAAGAGGTATGGTAAAAGATGCTACTTTATTTTTTACACCAAGATTCTCTTTTACATTTTTCAAAGTTATGGGGATTGTTGCGCTACTACTAGAAGTTGAGAAAGCAAAAAAAATCGCCTCTTTCATCTTAAAAAAGAAAACAATAGGGGACAATTTACCTAAAATTTTTACTAATGAACCATAAAAAAAAAACATGTGCAAAAATAAAACAAGAACAACTGTAAAAAAATATTTACTTAATTCTATTATCATTTCAAAACCTTGAGTTGAAAATGTGTTTGCAATTAAACAGAAAATGCCGATTGGTGCAAAAAACATTATTATACTTAAACTTTTAAGCACTACATCGTTAAGACTAATAAAAAAATTCGCAATTATACTCCCTTTTTGTTTACATAAAGAAATAGCACTACCTAGTAGTAAAGCAAAAAAAATCACTTGAAGCATATTTCCGTCTACTAGTGCTTTAAAAGGATTTTGCGGAATAATATTTATAAAAACCTCAGATAGTTTTGGGGCATTTGAAAGTTCGACTATTTGTTCTGATATTGAACTATTATTACTAAGACCTGGATTCAAGAACGATGCTATTACTAAAGCAAGAGTAATTGCAACAGAGGTCGTAAAAATATACAAAATAATAGTCTTAACGCTGATTCTCCCCAAACTTGAGAAATCGTTTAGATTACAAACTCCACAAATTAAAGAACAAAAAACTATAGGTACTACTAACATTTTCAAAAGTTTTAGGAATATTAAACCACCTAGGTTAAAAAAACTTTCAGTTCCAATTTCAAATATATTAGGAAAAATATTTTTTGAAAAATTAAAAGTTATTCCAACAATAATACCAAATACAAAAGCTAAAAAAATATTTCTAGTAAGATTTTTATTATTCATTGCTATATGTAATTTAACCAACTTACTGTTGCTCTTAGACCTAAAAAAAAGTACATAACTTCCATCAAAGTCCTTGGAACGTCTTTATCTTTTATTCCCATACTAATCCAAATCATACAGGATAAACAACAAATAGTCCAACCCAGCCATTGCGAGTTAATGTTTGCGTTTCCTAAAATTATCGCACCAATAACTGCCAATAAAAACCCCAACCATCTCCAATAATCAATTTTTCTTTTTCTCATAATTTTTATTTTGGTGCCCTTACCCTGTACTGACCAGGAAGCTCAGTCTTACCAAGACCGTATTTTACCATTAAACTATAAGGGCACAATTTAAATTGAATCTAAAAGGTTATCTGTTAACAAAGGCTTTAAAAATTGCAAGTCCTCCTCCTCATCATCAGCAATAGTCCAACTCATTGGAGCTTTTTCTACTAGATCAGCTCTCAATGAATATATATATTTTTTAAAGTCAGCAAGTGTTTTATCCTCGTTGTACTCTTTTTTCTTAGTTCCATCGAAAGGAGAACCTATTAGCTTTTTAAATCTTTTTCTTGAGAAAAAAAATCTCTTTTCAAATTTCAAAGTAAAATATAGGAACTGCCTCAAACCTTCGCAAGGCTCAAACAATGGTTTTTTTATTTGACCTAAAAAAGAAATAATAGCTTCTGCTCCATATTTTATTTCTAAAAGTTTTATTTCTTGATAATGTGCATTTAACCCTCTTACATATTTTTTTGCTGAAATATCTATGGAAATATCTTTTAAAAGATAATTATTAGCTGTATCCACAACTGCTATATCGAAAATCCATTTTGGGCAATATAGTTTTTCACTCAAAAAATAAATCCTTTTTTATTTAAACTATATTAAATTTGAAAAAACGCAAATTTAGTTTTCTATAAAAAAAAATAGATATTTATGACTTATAGTTATTATTAATTTATCATACATGAATGAATGAGAAAAAAATAAAGCTTTTACTGAGAAAATTTTCAAAAAATAGAGATTGGGATAAATTTCATAATCTTAAAAATCTAGCTTGTGCCCTATCGGTAGAGGCATCAGAATTACTTGAAATCTTTCAATGGGAAAATAATAAAAAAATAACAGATGAAAAAACATTCGAAAGAATATCAGACGAAGTTGCAGATATATTACTTTATTTGATAAGGTTTGCCGATATTGCAAATATAAATCTCGAAGTTGCGTGTTTAAACAAAATAAAAAAGAATGAAAAAAAGTATCCAGTGAAATTATGCAAAGGTGTTTCAAAAAAATATAATGAACTGTGATAATTCTCTTTTCTTAAATACTTAATTAGAATATAAAATGAATACAGAAAATTTCAAAAAAAAAAAATCGAGTAAAACTATTGAAGACAGAATAAAACAACTTAGAGAAAATCTCTACAGAAGAAAAAAAGGTAAAAAATAATGTCTATAATGCCTGATCATTGGATAAAACAACAAGTGATTTCCAAAAATATGATAGAACCTTTTGAAGATAGTCTAAAGAAAGATGGTGTGCTATCCTATGGTCTTTCTTCTTATGGTTATGATGCAAGGGTTTCCAATAAATTTAAAGTTTTTACCAACATTGACTCAGTCACTGTAGATCCAAAAAATTTTTTAAGTGAAAGTTTTGTGGACAAAGAGGCTGACTATTGCATAATACCGCCAAATAGTTTTGTTTTAGCAAGAACTGTTGAATATTTCAGAATTCCTCGTAATGTGCTTGTAATTTGTGTTGGTAAATCAACCTATGCTAGATGTGGTATAATAGTAAATGTTACACCCCTAGAACCTGAATGGGAAGGACAAGTAACATTGGAATTTTCAAATACTACTCCCCTACCTGCTAAAATTTATGCTAACGAAGGAGCCGCTCAGTTTCTTTTTTTTAAAAGTGATAAAGAGTGCAAGAATTCTTATGCTGATAGAAAAGGCAAATATATGAATCAGACTGGTGTAACTCTTCCAAAATTATAGTTAATGGATCAAATTCAAATCAAAGGTGGTAAACCCTTGCAAGGTGAAATAAGCATAAGTGGTTCGAAAAATTCAGCTCTGCCTATATTAGCTTGCACTTTATTAACAGATGACCAAATGTGTTTATCAAATGTCCCAAAGCTCTCAGATGTAACGTCAATGTTAAGCTTATTAAAATCATTAAACTCAGAATATTCTTTCTCTGAAAATGAAATAAAGATTATAAGTAAAAAACCAAAAAATATCTTTGCAGATTATAATCTTGTAAGAAAAATGAGAGCTTCTTTTCTTGTACTTGGACCTTTGCTAGCTCGGTATGGAAGTGCTAAAGTATCTTTGCCAGGAGGATGTGCAATAGGTTCAAGACCAATAAATATGCATTTAGTTGGATTAGAGAAACTAGGAGCAAATTTCGAGATTGAGGGTGGGTATGTTAAAGGAAACGTTAAAAAAGGATTATTTGGAACTGAAATAGATTTGCCGTTCTCTTCAGTGGGCGCTACCGAAAATATATTAATGGCAGCCACATTGGCTACAGGAAAAACTATAATTAAAAATGCTGCGATGGAACCTGAGGTAGAGGATTTATGTAATTGTTTAAATAAAATGGGAGCAGAAATAAAAGGAGTTGGTTCTAGAAAATTAGAGATTTTTGGAAAAAAAAAATTAACAGGATGTAATTTTTCTGTTATGCCAGACCGAATTGAGGCTGGAACTTATATTTTAGCTTTATTAGGATGTTCTGGTAGCTTAAAAATAAAAAAACTAAATAATTCAGTAATTCAAAATTTAAAAAAAACTCTTGAACTTTTTACTAATTTACAATTTAAATATGAAAATAATAATTCGCTGCTTGTAGAATCAAAAAATATACTTCTGGATAAAGTAAATATTAAGACTGGGCCTTTTCCAGAATTCCCAACTGATCTTCAAGCCCAATTAACGGCGGTACTTTCAAGATCCAAGGGTCTTTCGGTTATAGAGGAAACAATATTTGAAAATAGATTCATGCATGTTTCAGAATTAAATCGAATGGGAGCAGATATAAATATTAAAGGTTCGAAAGTTTATATACGTGGTAAAAAAAATATTTATGGAGCACCGGTGATGGCAACGGATTTAAGAGCATCTTCTTCACTAGTGATAGCAGGTCTGATGGCTAGAGGCGAAACCATAATAAGAAGGGTTTATCATTTGGATAGAGGATATGAAAATCTTGAAAAAAAATTATCTAATTGTAATGCTCAAATTAAAAGATTAAAGAGTTAGGATGAAAAATAAAATCATTATTGCTTTACCTAAAGGCAGAATATCAGATGAATTGATACCAATTCTGAAAGAAGCTAAAATCAATGCAGAGAAAGAATTTTTCAATGAAGATTCTAGAAAATTATTTTTTAATACAAATTATAATAATCTCAAACTGATAAGAGTTAGAGCCTTTGACGTAGCTACATTTGTAGCTTTTGGAGCTGCTCAGATAGGTGTCGTTGGAAACGATGTATTAAGCGAATTTAATTATGAACAAATTTATTCTGTCTTAGATTTAAAAATTGGGAAATGTAGATTATCGATCGCTAAAAGAAAAGGAGAAAATTATGACAAAAACTCTAAAATTGGTCATATTATGGTTGCCACAAAGTATAAAAGTATAATCACAAATTTTTATGCTAATAAAGGAATAAGAGCTGAATGTATCAAATTGAATGGAGCGATTGAACTCGCTCCAAAACTAAACATGTGTTCGGTAATAGCTGATTTGGTTTCTAGTGGGAATACTCTTAAAGAAAATGAGCTTGAAGAGACAGAGGTTTTAATGAATATTACTTCTAAACTAATAGTAAATAAAGTTGCTTATAAAGTAATGAATAAAGAAATTTCAAAATGGATAAAGAAATTTGAGAAAGTAATTTATGCTTAAAATAATAGATAAAAATAAAAAAAGTTTTAAACAGGATTTCTTAAAAATATTCAAAAATAGGGAATCTACGGGGAAAAATATAGACAGTATATCAAGAGAAATCATTGAAAATGTAAAAAAAAAATCAGATAATGCAATAGTTGATTACACAATAAAGTTTGATAATTTTAAAATAAAAAAATTTGATAATTTAGTTGTGAGCACTAAAGAGATAGAACAAGCTTTTAAAATTACTGATAGAAAAGTATTAAAGGCTTTAAGACATGCAATGTCAAGAATAAGGAATTATCATAAAAGACAGCTGCCAAAAAATGAACTATATACTGACAATGAAGGGGTCTCTTTAGGCGTACAATGGCACCCCGTCAGTTCTGTAGGTTGCTATGTTCCAGGTGGAAAAGCGTCTTATCCATCATCTGTACTTATGAACGTAATACCAGCACAAGTTGCAGGTGTTAAAAGAATAGTAATGGTTGTTCCAACTCCAAGTGGCTTTGTTAATCCTACAATCTTGGCAGCGGCTAAACTTTTAAAAATTAAAGAAATCTACAAAATCGGGGGTGCACAAGCAGTAGCAGCTTTAGCGTATGGAACAAAGTTTATAAAAAAAGTAGATAAAATTTGTGGTCCAGGAAATGCGTACGTAGCTTCAGCAAAAAAACAAGTTTTTGGAACTGTCGGAATAGATATGATTGCTGGACCCTCAGAAATTTTAGTGGTTGCTGACAAATATAATAATCCAAAACATATTGCTATTGACCTACTATCTCAGGCCGAACATGATGAACTAGCACAGTCAATATTAATAACTGATGACATAAATTTTGCTAACAGTGTAAACAAATGTCTTAATGAAGAATTAAAAAAACTTGAAAGACGGAGGATAGCAGAGGCAAGTTGCAAAAATTTTGGGGCAATTATTCTAGTGCAAAATATACGTGATTCAATTCAACTCATAAATGAGATATCTCCAGAACATTTAGAACTGAGTTTTAAGAATTGTGAAAGATTTCTAAAAAAAATAAATAATGCAGGAGCTATATTCATTGGAAAATATACACCTGAGGCAATTGGGGACTATATAGCCGGACCAAACCACGTTCTACCCACAAATAAAACCTCTAGATTCTCATCCGGTTTAAACGTTCTTGATTTTATGAAAAGAACGTCTTTAGTAAAATGTAGTTTTAATAGTTTGAAGAAAATAGGTCCTGATGCAATCAACCTTGCTGAGGAAGAAGGACTTGGAGCTCATGCCCTTTCTATAAGAACCCGGATTGAAAATAAGGAATAAATACCTTGATTTATTGATTAAATAATAATATTGAATGTAAAAGGGGATTTTATGGCAAAAGAAGAAGTGATGGAATTCAATGGAACAGTAAAAGAATTGTTGCCTAATGCAATGTTCAGAGTTCTGCTTGATAATGATCATGAAATTATAGCTCATACTGCAGGAAAAATGAGAAAGTTCAGAATTAGAGTACTAGCTGGAGATAGGGTAACCGTAGAAATGACCCCTTATGATTTAACAAAAGGAAGAATAACCTTTAGGTTTAAATAAGTTAGCTTTGGCTCTTAAAAGTAAAATTATATTAGCCTCCTCCTCCAAAAGAAGGTTAGACCTACTTAAGCAGATTGGAATAAAACCTGATCATATTATTGAACATAATTATGATGAAGAATCACACTTTAAAAATGAAAATGACAACTTTAAAAATATTGCAAAACTTAAAGCATTGAGTGTAATAAATGACAAAGTTTGCAAGAATCATTTTATAATTGCAGCAGATACAGTAGTTTGTAGAGCTGGAAAAATTTATAAAAAAACAAACGAATTAGATAAAATAAAATTATATTTAAATGAATTATCAGGAAAAAAACATTTTGTGTATGGCAGTATATGCATAGTATCACCAAAAAAAAAAATTGTTACAAGATTAGTAAAAACTGAAGTTTTTTTTAAAAGAATTTCAAAGGAAGAATTAAATAATAACACTTTTCTTCGAGACGGTATTCTTAAATCAGGTGGTTATGCCATCCAATCTTTCGGTGTTATGTTTGTTAAAAAGATTAAAGGTTCTTACACAAATGTTGTAGGTTTATCATTATATGATGTTAATAATATGCTAAGTGGTTTAGGATGGAAAAAAAGTAGCAATGATTAGTTGCTTTTTATTTTTTTTAAATATAAAAATATGATAAATTACAAACAATTATTTTCTGCCCAAGTAGCTCAGTTGGTAGAGCAAGCGACTGAAAATCGCTGTGTCGGTGGTTCAATTCCTCCCTTGGGCACCACGTAGCAAAATGTATCAAAAGTCTTTTTTCTTCTTTTTTTGTTTTCTTTTAAGTGCCTGTAATAAGGGTGAGGAAAAGAATTATTTTCCTCATTCACTAGGATCAATATGGAACTATAAAATTTTGATAAGTTCTGATTATACGGGTAACACTGAAGAAAAAAGATTAACAATAACTAATACCGAGCTTCATAAAAAAAAAGATGGCATTAAATACACTAAAATTTATTCAAATGGGAATATTTTTATTTTTTTTAAAAATAAACAAGAAAAAAACCTTCAAAGAATTGGTGCACGATTAAATTTTGACAATGGGTTTGATGAGCCCGTAAATAAAGTTATCATACCATCTTTAGATTTTAAAAATAAAGAATGGGTATCTATATCACAGCTTTTCATCGCTAAAGGTTATCAACCACCTTTAAGAGATTTTAAACCATCAGCAGTTTTTGAAATGAAATATAAATTGATTTCAAAAAACTTGAAAATTAAATTAAATAAAAATGAGTTTGATGATTGCAATCACATTATAGGTAAAGGAGACGCTGATTTTATTGCTGATACTAGAACTGGACCTATTAAAGTTAAAATTATATCTGAAGAATGGATATGCGATAATGTTGGTTTAGTAAAAGAAAAAAGGATTGAGTCTACTAAAGCTTCAGCCTTTGGGACAAAAGAATATTATAAGGAACTTATAAGTTTTGAAAAATAGTTATGAGCTCAGTTTCATTCATAATCCCAGTTTACAACAAGCAAAAATATCTAAAATATGTAATCGATTCTCTTAGAAATCAGACTGGAAATTTTGAGAGAGAATTTATTTTTGTCAACGACGGTTCGACTGATAAGTCGTTATCAGTTTTAAAATCTGAAACAAAAGATTTAAAAAATTGTTATATTTTTAATCAGGAAAATAAAGGTTCCGCAAATGCTACAAACTTTGGAATAAAAAAGGCTAAACATCAATTTATAAAGTTTCTTGATGCCGATGATGTGATCATAAATTCAGCTACTGAAACTTTATTAAATATCATACAAAAAAATAAAAAATGTAATCTTGTGTATGGATTGCAACGTAAAGTAGAGGATTTATCTAATTTAAAATTGGATATCAAAGTTAATTCCAATAAATACCTAATAATAAAAGATCCAATTAAGCTAGCAATGAGAAATTCGATGTTTAATCCGTCACAATTTTTGGTAAACACAAAAATTTGCAAACAATCTGGAGGTTGTGATGAGAGGATAAAGTTTTCTCAAGAGTACTCTTTAACACTAAGACTTTCTCTATATGGCGGATTTTATAAATTAAATGAATATATTGCAATACTTCCAGAAAATGCTCCTGGTCAAATTTCTGAAAAAAAGATTAATCAAATTTATAGAGTTTCAAAAGCTCTAGAACTTTTTTTAAAGGATAATCATTCATTAGATAAAAAATATAAAAGATTTGCTATTAGAAGGTTAACTGGGAGAGCATATAGATTCTCAAGAAGAGAAGCTAACTGTAGTTTTTTTTCTAAATGGTTGAAATTTTACATAATTGGTCTAACTGGCTTGACAGTCGATCATCTAAAATTATGTGAGAACGTTAATAAGATTTACGAAAAATTTTTAATTAAATAACTTTTCCTGGGTTAAAAATATTATTTGGGTCAAAAATTTTTTTTATTGCTTTCATTTTTGAATACTCAAGCTTACTTTTATAAATTTTTAGTTGTTTTTTCTTAAGCTGTCCTATTCCATGTTCTGCACTAAAACTTCCTTGATATTGTTTTACTTTTTCATAAATTATATTATTAATTTTTCTTGAGTTTTTAATTAATTTCTTCGAATTTTCTTTTGTTATATACATAATATTGAAATGAAGATTATTATCTCCTAGGTGACCAAAATTAACTAATCTAACATTTTGTTCAATTTTTTTTATTTCAAACATTGTTTTATCAATGAATTTTTCCATACTTTCTAAAGGAATTGATATATCATGTTTTATACAAAATCCCTCTTTGGTCTCAGCTAGAGGAATCAGCTCTCTATATTGCCAAATTTTAATATTTTCACTCTCTGATTTAGAAATGATAATGTCTTCAGCAATCGAAGAAAATTTATGAACGTTGCAAATTACATAATTATCAAAGTTTGGGATTGCATTGTAATTTGAAACCTCAATTAAACAATAACAATTTTGCTCATTAAAAATTTTTCCTAATTTTGGGTAATGTTTTAAAACAATATTCATAGATTCTTGATTAATGTATTCAAAACTTGAAATTGAAGAGCTAAAAGTTTTAGTGATATTAAAATAAAAATCCATTAATGAGTTGAAACATTTAAAGCTGGCAAAAATTACTTTATTGTTTAAAGATGAAGGATAAATCTTAAAATTTGCTGCAGTGATAATCCCAAGTGTCCCCTCTGAACCAATTAAAAGTTGTTTTAAGTCATACCCAGTATTATTTTTCTTTATATTATTTAATTGTGAGAAAATTTGGCCATTGTTCATTACGGCTTCCAAACCAATAATGTTTGATCTCAATGAGCCAAATTTGATTACATTCACTCCCCCTGCATTTGTAGCGATGTTCCCTCCAATTTGACAACTACCTCGTGATCCCATGGAGACAGGAAAAAGTAAGCTCTTTTTTTTTAAGTGGTCATGAATTGACTGCAGTATGCAACCGCTTTCTACTATTAATGAATAATCAAGTGAACTTAGGTTTCTAATCTTATTAAGATTTTTAAGATTTAAAATAATTTCTCCTTTATTTTTTCTAGGAACTGAACCTCCAACTAATCCTGTATTTCCCCCTTGTGGAACTATAGGAATTTTTTTTTTAGAACAAATAGAAACTATTTTTGATATTTTTTCTACTGACTTTGGAAATAAAATAATCTCAGATGTTCCTTCATAATCTTTTCTCCAATCAATGCAATATTTACTAACAATTTGTTTGTCAATAGAGTATTCATTATCTTCTAAAATAGATATTAAACTTTTGTATTTTTTTAGAATATTCATTTTTTAAAACTTGCTTTTTTTAATTTTTCATTAATTACAATACCTATTCCCTTGTTTGGAATCGGAGAAACTAAAATTTTTTTTAGATTTAGTTTATCCAACCTTCTCATATAATCAAATAAATTAAATGCAGCTTCGCTTAAGCTTCCTTTCCTGGACAAGTTTAATGAATTTTCGATTGATGAATCGTAATCTAATCCAAAGGATAGAAATGCAGTATCTTTTACTGGTATTTTTACATTCAGTTCTATAGGTGTGTTTGGTGAATAATGATGTTTGAGTTGTCCTGGAGAAATTAATAATTTACTCTTTTTAAATCCTTTTACATTTAATTTAGTTTTTGAAAAGATATTATGTTCATCAATAATACCAATTCTCTCAATTTTGTAAGGTTTTTTTGCTAAGTTAACTATTGTTGATTCTAGTCCATATTTGCACTTCCCAGAATCAATAATTACTCCTAAATTATTTTTAAAGGAATCATTAACATGTTCGGCTTTAGTGGGTGAAATATAACCACTCATATTTGCGCTTGGTGCTGCTAATGGTTTATTAAATCTTTTTATGATCTCTAAAAAAATTTTTTTTT